>Ga0209562_1000023_pt1 | contig 85934 bp, 71 predicted proteins | sample WorMetvacBELIZE2_FD_187399 | JGI IMG/M metagenome (GOLD analysis project Ga0209562, IMG submission 187399) | Marine gutless worms symbiont microbial communities from Max Planck institute for Marine Microbiology, Germany - Olavius vacuus BELIZE.2... | ecosystem: Host-associated > Annelida >... | reverse complement strand
CATCTGGAAGCAGTGAGTCCGTGTCTTTCAAAACGCGTTTTGACCAGTCACATAACTGCAGAAACAAAGGGGAATTCTCCATTCCCTTAGAAAATGGTCTTCCATCCCAAAGGCACTGTTTGCTCGCTCCCTGCAAAATCCGCCCTTGATCCTTAACCGTCATTTTGAGAAATAGCTTCTCATGTTCAGTAAAGCACCGCGTTGCAATTTCAGCACCCTGCGAACATGTCTCGACCAACTTATTTGCCGCCCAAGGTAAAAAATTTAACTCTCTCCCCTCCTGCCGCGCATTTTTGCGTGCGTCTGGCCAACCAGAGAACAGAGAAAGCCGATCGATCACACCCTTGCCCTCTAAAGGCAGTTTGTCATACCTTTCTCCCTTAAATATAAGCAACAAGCCATTCAATAGGAAAAATTGTTCCGTCTCCGACTTGCTTTCTACCTTTCCTAAAGAAATCTTTTCTGCTTTTTTTTCTAACTGTCTCTGAACAATCTCCTCCGTCTCCTGCAAAATCTCCACTTGATCTGCATCCTTCATCAAGTAAAATAAATCCTTGTGCCAATGAAAAAGAACTCCTACAGCCAGTTCTCCTTGTTTTCCCTCCCCAATCCATTCCTGTTTTATCCACGCAAGAAACCAATTCTCTCCTTCTTTCGTCTTCTGCTTCAATGCATTGCAATAATGTCCTGATTGTGGCCAACCAAAGAATGAAACAAGCCACTCAAGATTCTTCATGTTTTTTTTGATTACTGGTGGCTTAAGTTTCTCTTCTACGTCTTGCAGCAAGCGACATAGCCAACAAAACCAGGGTGAACACACAATCTCTGGGGAAAAGTTAAGCGACTTTTTCTGTCCCTCTGGCTTTTGAAACAACCCCTTCATATTTATACAATCCTCAATGATGTTGCTTTGGTCATCAGCATTCATTTGATAAAAGGACCCCCTATTCATATAAAGTTGTTCCATCGCCTCAATAGGGTTTTCTTTATACTTCTTCCGTATTTCTTTTGATAAAGCCTCTAAAAAAGCTTCCTTTACTCTTGGCTTTTCTTCCGGAGATTTCTGCACGATTCCATCCACAATACCTGGCCACCAGCTAAAAAAAGAAAACCGTACAATTATATCCCGAACTACTGGATACGATTTTATTGAATCGTTTGTTAGAAAATTTAATTTGATAAAATCTTTGAACCATTCTGAAGATAAGGTTTTAGAGGATAAGACGCAGCCCCACTTTTCTTCTCCATCAACTAAATGTCTTTTCATGCATATATAAATCCCTAACTGGTCTTTCTGTTCCAGTTGTCCAATTAGGCCTCTTCCTCTGTAAAAAGCTTCCATCATCCCCTCGGGGTCTTCCCGCGTCAGTGTGTCAAATTCTTCCATACAATCGGGAGTCCAAACAGCTTGGCCAATTTCCTCCGGCACACAGTACAAGATAAATTTTACACTGAAAATTTCCTCTGAATCACCGATACCTTTGCTCTTGTAATCTAAGTATTCTTCTCTTACTGAAAGAAAATGACAAGTCATTATATATCTAACCTGTTCAGGCAACATAACTATGTGTTCAAACAACCATTCAGTCTTTTTTCTATCCTTTCCGCATAATTTTCTTATAATCGCTTCCTGCGCCCCCCCATAAATCGTTGGATGACACGGTTGTGAAAACAGCGCTTTGCAAAACGGAAAAAATACCCCTCCCACCCTCTCCCTATTAGAAGGGTCACAAGAGCACAGGAGGGTTATGACAACTTCACCCATTCGCCCTGAGGTCTCCATACTTCTGACCCAGGGAAGGACAGAGAATATTTGAAGAATGTGGAAGATATCCTCGGATGCACGACCCTTCCCCCACCGCTCATACTCCTCAAACGCCTTGATCAACTTATCCTCTATCTGAACCCACTTTACATTGAACGTATCTAAACTATATAGATTTTCTTGCGCTATTTTCCTCAATATGTTGCAGACAAGCCGCAGCTTCCCTCCCTCTACAGGCAAATCAAAATCTTCAGAGGACAGTGTTTGTGCCCATTGTTTAAGACTGTTGGGGTCAACTTCCTCGGATACTTGTTTCCATTGCCTGCACCATTCTCGACGTCCCCCTATCATGTTTTTACTTGAAGGTTCGCTTTCAGCCTCTAACAGAAGTTCCTTTGCTTCCTCATATCCCTCCTCTATCTCTTTCTGCATTGTTTCTAAAGCTAAATCAACTATCTTGTCGAGGCCTTTTGCCTCGGGCGGATAAAAACTCCGTTCCCATTTCTCCCTATACTTCTTTATCTGCGTATCATCACCCTTAAAAAATTCTATAAACCACCCATCGATTTGCGACCACTCTCCCACAAAAGGTGGTGAACAAGATAAGGTTTTTATTACACAATCATACCACTCTTCTTGCCACTCTTCTTGCATAGAAAGTGCAGCAGTGCACATATTCATAAACTCAAAAAATATAGGTCGACAAATTGTTGATAAAAACTCAATCCTGCGATAAAAAGACGGAACATGGTGAATAAAATTCAAAAAACGCAAGAACAACTCACCCTTTTTGTCTTTATATGAAATATCTCCCTTCTTCATTACTGCGATCAACCGATCCCTCAAATAGCCTAATAGATTCCACTCACTGATGAGAGGCATACAAAAACGCTCCTTCTCGGGCATACTCTTTAAAAGGACTTTCACCTCATCACAGGCCCCTTCGAGAAAGGACATATTATTGTTCATATCGTGAAAATCCAGAAAAAGCTTATCTTCCAGACTTTTCTGCAATTTTGAAGTATAGAGCATTCTTATCAAAGTCTGTAGACAGACTTCTTTATCCCCCTCCGTAGAGATGGGCACTGACTGCTGTCTCCCAGGCTTGCTGCAGGCGTAGACCCTTAACCCACGGAACACTTCCCGCACCACTGAGATTTTTTTCATGTACATATCTTCTTTAAGTCTTTGCGCTGTGGGTTGGTCGGACGGGTCGGGTTCCAATAGCGCGCACGCTTTCATTATGATCGCAAAAAACGGTTGCAAAGGCAGGCTCAAAACCTTCAAATTACTCGGCCAATTCATTTCATACAGCTCTGAAAGCAACCTGTACATACGAGCCGCAGGAAAGAGCTTAAATACATAATCTTTGCCGGGTGAAAAGATTGAATATTGCAAAGGTAATCTTGCGATTCTCTCTTTTGAGATTGAAAGCATACTCACGATCCCTTCTCCTTAGATTGATTTGCGTGAAAAAGCCGTTTATCGTCGCCTAGGGGAGGATATGCGCATACGCATTTTTGGTCAAGCGTTAAGGTAAGATCGTTGCATGCTTTTTAATAAAACAGTCTAATTTAAAACGAATAGATTATTTTTATTAAGTTCTTGACAAGGCCGCTGGTACGCGTTCACGGGGGTAGCAAATCGATCCGCAATGTTCGGCCAAGCTGATATTCTTTTGGTTGCGACTGGTAAACAAAGCCCGTTGCATAACTTCCCTTAGACGTCTGTCGTTGATCATCAGGCCATGTGGCATAACGAAAATAGAAAAGAGGAAAATATGTATAAGCAATTTATAATGAAAAACTTACTTAGACTGTAGATTTTGGGGCCTTCGCTTGAATTCCCATGGTTTTTCACATTAGGTTGGTCAATAAGAGGTTATGCAACGGTCTTAAACAGCACTAACTGAGCCTTAATTCTTGTCACCCTTGTCAAATTTCCTAAAGGAAGACAAAAAAAATTATATACTGTGATCCTTTAGTGTAGGAAGGTTAACTCTGAAGGATTGCCCATATAGCGAAAAAAGTGAAGTCAAGAAAAAGGGAATAAAACTCTCTGTTTGAAGAAAAGTCTCATCATCTCGAAGCAAGAATGTGCTCAGTGGAAAAAAAGAACTGTTCAGCTAGAAAAAGAAAATCAGGCCCTCAAGGAAAAACTTTGGACCAATAGCGGAAACAGTCCCAAACCTCCTTCACAAGCTCCTTTTCGTAGGAGCTGATCTTCAGACCTATAGATAGAAAACCAGAGAGTCAGTTTGGCCATCCTGGCCACGTGAAGAGTGGTCTATTCCGAGGATGAGGTCACTAAGAACATAAATCTTTTTCCAGAAGCGTGTTCGGGCTGTCATGGCAAATTTTTTGAAGAATCTGTAACATCCGTTCAATTGCATCAAGTAGCAGATATAGCAGAAACTTCTCCAAACGTGACCCAATATCGAATGCACACGCTTAAATGTGCGCATTGTGGAAAAAAGTTGCAAGCTTGACTACCCAAAGAAAAGACCGTTGCATAACTTCTCTTGGAGTTCGCCATTGACTGCCAAGCTGCGTGGTACAGCAGAAATAGAAAGAGAGGAAATATGTCCAAATCATTTGTAATGAATATCTTATGATGATTGCAAATCTCGGATTTCTCACTCGAATTCTTATGATTTTTCACATAAAGTCGACTAACCATAGGTTAGTCAACGGTCTTAAGTTTGTCAAAGCAAATCCTTAGCCTGCAATCTATTGAAATGTTTTTCATATCTGTGGACCTGTCTTTATGAAGAGGGAGTCGAACCTACGAATAACTTGACTGAAAGGGCTCCTTGTTCCTGTGTGATATTTATGATATGATACTCAGAAAAATTTCCCTAGGAAGCCAATCGACTTGGGGAGCTAGACTGATCGAAAGGTTGATGACCATAGCCGTCACTTGCAACAAAGGTCGAAAAATGTGTTTCTCTTCCTAATTGAGCTTCTTGAATCTTTCTACGAAATAAAGTCGTCTCTTTCCTTAGTTTTGTAATATTAGTATGCTTCAGGAGGGCGGCGTGGATCGCGCTCTAAATAGTGTCCCCCTTTTTTTTCAGAATTTTTTTGAAGGAACGCGTTTTCGAGAAAGTAAAAGATGGAAGGTCTAGTGGTGGTTTGCTGGCTATAAAGAAAGAGGGATATTGGTTTATTCTGTTGCCCACGTGAACGCGTACATATCCTTGAGGCCCTCGAGGGAATAAAGCGCGTTCTTACGGAGACCGCTCGCCTACACGAGTCAATAAGTTTGAGCAGTTTCATAAGCTTATTTGTCTTTCCAGTTCGCTCATTCGCACTAAAAAAAATGATATCCTCTATCTCCTCGCTTTCGACTTTCTGTGTGTCTGAAAAGATTTTACCAGATTCTTACCTTCGTAAAGAAGGGTTATGCAACGGTCTTAACTTTTCACCTTTTGAAGAAGGTATAGATCTGTTCTCTTGCCGTAAACGCGCATATCACAACATAAACAAATTTGCGCTCAACTTCTCCCAAAAGCCCTACATCATACCAACAAAAAAGGCCATCATGCATTCGCACAATGGCCTAGGACCAGACTTTTCAGTCTGGGAAAAGAAGGGGGAATTCACACCCAATCTCCAAACATCTCTCTGAGAACCGCTCTACCCCCCTCGCCCTCGATTTTTGACTCACCCCCGGGAGACCCTTCGCTCTCTCATTTGATCCCCATTCTAAGATAGACCCATAATTATCGCAAGAAAAAAAATTTTTAAAATCATTTTTTGGCTACTGAACAGAAAAAACGTTGTCAACCTTGAGACCCTTCCTTCGGAAAACGTCTTCGCAAGTGTCGGTTGAAGTGAAATAAAGCCTTTTCTATCTCCTTTGAAGAGAGCGACAACCTGTGACAGGGCTGCACATTGATTTCTACATGGCAAGGAAAATGTGGGCAAAAGACGCGATAGGTCTCCCGGATGATGCGCTTAAATCGATTTCTCTTGTGGGCCTTTCCCCATTTTTTCGTGATGGTAATCCCTAAACGGGACTGGGAAGAAAAACGATAGTGAATCAAAAAAGGCGAGGAGAGATACCTCCTACCCTCCTGATAGAGACGACGATATTCCCTTCGGGTCAAAAGACGCTGAGACCTAGAAAACAGACAAGCCAAAGCAAAAACTGCTCGCTCTCTCTAACAAGGAGTCAGAGCCTTACGTCCCTTCCGCCTTTTGCGCTGCAAGATCTTTCTCCCCCCCCTCGTTTTCATACGCGCCCGAAAACCACATGTTCCCCTTCGTTTCCTCTTGCTGGGCTGATAAGTACGCTTCATGACTCCCCTCTTGGCACGTCTATTCTCACCCCCATGGGGTCAGGACTGATAGGCCGACCGCTTACTGCGAAATGGATAAAAAAACCCGTCACACACCCCGAACAACTCACCAGGAGGCCTTCACCCCACCTGGAATCAATCCCTGGTGCATAGCCTCCCGAAAACAAAGGCGTGACATATTAAACTTTCTCAAGTACCCTCGCGCTCGACCCGTAATCTGACATCGATTTCTCAGACGCACCCGAGAAGCATTCCGAGGCATTTTATTTAGTTCCCTCTGTGCCTGAGACTTTTTCTCCCAATCCAAAGTGAGATCTCGTACTAAAGCTTTCAACCTCTCCCTCTCTTTTCGATATTTGCCTACTAACCTTTCCCTTCTCTTCTGCTTTTCTATCGACGACTTCTTTGCCATACTCTACCAGGCCTATTTTTTCCTAGCTGGTCCCGCTTGTCTCTGTTTGCGGTTCGGGTCCCTTTTGTTGATCACGTAGAGGCGCCCACGCCTCCTCACAAGTTTATCCCCTTTCCCCGGATCTGCTTTAACAGAAACGCGCACCTTCACTCACTACCTCCGCTTCACTGCATCGAGCGACCAAACCTAACGAGGCCCATCGTAAGACACCTCACAGATTTTTATCAAGCACAAGTCTCGAAATCCCTTGTGAGCCTGTTGAGAAATGGGAAAGCAGTGATGAAAACTTTCAGAACCAGATTAAAAAAATATCTGATCCATTTAGTTAAGTTATTCAATGTAATTTCCCCCCCCCCTATCTCTTGGAGCATTCTTTTCGGAATAGGTAAAGAGCCCAACGCTTACTCTAACCCTTAGCCGGTCATCCTTGCCCTATTATGCAGAGAAATCTTTGTGCACTTTCTCATATAGAAGAAGAAGATCTTCATATTGAAACTGTTTTTCCCGATGTTGATCATCGTAGTGAATCACTTTCTCCAGAAGCCGTTTCTTCTTCTGGATCATCTGATTGATATGCTCTTCAATCGACCCCTTTGTCACCATATAGAACACCTGCACACCCCGATTTTGCCCAATACGATGGACTCGATCGGTCGCTTGATCTTCCTTAGCCGCATTCCACCAACGATCATAGTGGATCACTACAGAGGCTGAAGTAAGATCGATCCCCACTCCTCCAGCTTTCAGGGAGGCTACAAAAACTTCGCAAGAGGGATTGTTCTGAAACCTTTCCACCTCTTCTTTTCGATTTTTAGTGCTTCCTCGAATGGCCGCATATCCTATTCGATGTTTTTTGAGATAACTTTCCAGGATATGCATCATGTCGAGATATTGCGTGAAAACGACTAGCTTTTTCCCACTTTCTCGACTCTCACTGAGAAGTTCAATGAATAGGCTCCACTTCCCACTTCGATGGGCCTCATAATGGTCTAGATCCTTGGTAATCATACAGGGATGGTCACAAATTTGTTTGAGCTTGTTGAATAGAGAAAAGAGATGAAATTGCGCTTGAGTTCCGTCCTTCTTCAATCGACCCGTTAGCTGTTCTTTGGCCCGCAATACCGCTTGTCTGTAGAGATGTTTCTGTTCGTCTGATAGTGAACAAAAAACGACCTCTTCAATTTTTTCCGGAAGTTCGGAGAGCACCTCTTCCTTACTTCTTCGTAAGATGAAAGGATGGATAAGAGTCTGCAACTGTTGTTTTTTATCTGCATTTCCCTCTTTTTCAACAGGATGCATAAACATCTTTTGATATTCCTTCTCCGGAGGCAGATAACCGGGCAAAACAATCTCAAACAGTGCTCTCAGCTCCATGATGTGATTTTCAATAGGAGTCCCTGTCAATCCAATTTTGGTGTGAGCTTGGATATCTACCAAAGAACGATGAGTATGTGAATGTGGATTCTTGGCCAGCTGAATCTCATCGAAAATTGCTAGGTCGAAGGAGAAAGAGGCAAAGATCTTTTTCTCATGACGCAAGAGACCATAGGAGGTCAACACAGCGCCTTTGTTACGCACAGAGGGCCGAATACGACGCGTTCCATAAAAAAGCTTGACAGGTAGGCTCGGCAAAAACTGGTGCAACAAATTTTCCCAGTGATAAAGAACGGAGGTCGGACAGACAATAAGATAGTGAAAGGTTTTCCTTCGGCGGCAAGAATTGGAAATTGCTGCCATTAACCCCATCGCTTGATGAGTTTTACCCAACCCCATCTCATCGCATAAAAAGCCAGAAAGCTTGTAAGTATGTAGAGACCACAACCATTCTACCCCTTTAATCTGATAGGGCCTCAGCTGACTATTAAACCCTGTTAGGTCACATTTATCCACGCTCAATTGCCTTATTTGTTCGAGCCACTGGCGCGTTTTAGGATCTGACCCCGCTTGAACGGGTTCCATCGCAGTCAACTGTATCCATTCGACAAGAGAGAGGCTGATCTGACCCTTCTCTCCGCTAAATTGGGCTGGTTTTAAACCCTTTAGCCAATCAAACCTCGAAGAGGTTAGTTGAATGAGGCCAGCTTGCGTTGGCACATATTTCCAACGGAGATCGATCGCTTTTCTCAATTCGCGCAAGCCGACCTTTCCCAGATCACTCACATAGCTGAGATCAAACCTCCAATCGGAAGAAGGCCCCCTCTTCTTCGTCACCCGATTGATCTGTAAGTGGAGGGAGGAGGGCTTTTGTAACCGTAAGTCTTTGTGCACGATTGAAGACTCTAACTTGGGGAGATCTTCCTCGACGAAGTGTGCAAACTCCTTTTCGTGGATCATCATTTTGACCCGATGTCGATACCGTTCAGGAATTCTTCCTTCCAAAGGGATTTTGGAAAACCCCTCTTGAGGATAATAAACAAATCTCCCGACGATTTTCACATTATCTTCTTGATAACCAGGTAGATATATATAACGTGGAAAGATGTCTATTCGACGTTTGTCCTTCAGGATGATCTCCACCCCCACTCTCTGTATTGGGCACTGTGCGCTAAAAAAATGTTTGACATGTTCCAGAACCTCCTGATTCTCTATGACAAATTGGGATATATCCTTTAGGGGAATCGTTGTATCGGTCTTGAGGGCCATTGCTCCTTTTTGTTTCGATTTCTGATAAAAGCCCTTGTCTTTCACGTAAAGCCATCGGCCAAAATCAAGAAGGTCATCAGATGGTGACTCTATATCGAGAGATTCATAACCAAAAGAGAGCGTTTTCCCATCAAAGTGATAGATGAGGGATAGCTCGATGGCACGGTGATGCACTTCAAATCCTTCCCGTTCTCCTAACCATAGCATTTGTTCCTTGATGAATGATTCCACCTGATCACGAGGGATAATCGTCTCCACCTGATTAAATGGCCTTTCCTTCAAACAAATGAACCCTTCCTCCGGAAGATAGGCCCACGGGGGAAACAGAGCAGAGTCTGTTTCCAATAAATCATGAGAGAAATACACAAAACAAATAATGTGTAGTGCACGTTTCTGATCAAAAAATAGGTGGTAACGCCATTCCCTGGGGATGGGCGTGATCTTCGTTCCCTTAAGATACTTAACTACAGTGAGATAATGTTCAGTCAGAAGGGATCCTATCTCATGTTCAGGGATCACATCTCTCTCAAAAACCGTGGAGGCTGCTTTAGGCACAAAACCTATGGTGGGGAAAAAGTCCCATTCACCCGCCGATATAGGAGAGGGGGATTTAGGTAGAATAAGAGGTTCTGCCCCCACCCGCAAAGCCTTAGATCCAGGATCATATGTTAGGGAATGCATGACGATAGAACGACACTCGTACACCAAAAAGGGGAAACAGACGCTATCGCAGGAGGGAATGAGCGAGATCCAATCCTCTTCGAAAAGTGCCATTGACAAAAGAAGATCGTTGAAGCGAAGGGTGATCTCCTTGGGAAGATGTTCTCCATCAGTGGAACATTCGATCTGATACCCTTGGGAAAACTCTTGATTCATCATCATCCACTTTGCCAAGTCGGACCAGAAGGAAAGCTCATATCGAAAGGATAGGCTTGCCTCCCCACGATGCCACGACTCTAACTCCTCATAGGCTAGGTTGGAAAACTTGAGCGAAGATTCCTCCGTTTCTGGGAGATGGTATAATATCACCTCATCGATTAATTGTTTCCCAGATTCTGTAATTGCCGTGAGGAAACACCATGCTTCCTCTCTCTCTTCTTGTCGACATTCATACCGCTGTTCTCCTATCTGTTTCACCGATCCCATGCTTGTCCCATAACGTAAAAAAGCGATCATGCAGAGGGACCTCCAAAAAGAACACCGAAATCTGACATGTAGGGGCACGCAATGTTGATGAATGAAGAGATAAGCTGCGGCTAAATGCGCACAGGAGTGATCTCTCCCTGCATCATCGCAAGTACAAAAATAATCATGGATCTCTCCTACATCGTTGAGTTGAAAAAAGGGCCAAAAACTGATTGGTGTCCCTTCATCGTAGATCTCCAGTTGATAAGTGCCCTCAGAGAAGAGCACCTGTTTGAGAGCCTGCTGTTTCAGGAGGGCAGCCCCTTCTTGTCGATGTTGCGACTTAAATGGAAAAGGGATCTCCATAATCTCCTCACCCCGATCTCGGAAAATAGAACTATCGGCCCAAGCGATCCCGTAGTCACATGAGGCTCATATAGAGAAAAACCCGTTATAAGGCAATCCTCCCCCTTATCCCTTTTTGCAAGAGGGGGCGGGAGAGAGGAAGTCCTTCTCAAACACAACAAAACGATTAAAAAGCGGGTCAAAAAATTCGACGCTGTTAAAATGTTTTTAACATAAAAATATTATTTAATTTTTTAATGTATTTATTAAATATAATATTGTTAGAAATGTTTTTTTTTGATAAAATTCAATTTAGGTATTGTTTAAGTTAGTAAAATAGCACGGTAAATGAACAGAGCAAATACACCCTTCTTTAAGGGGGTCTCTCTGAGTTCATTCCCCTATCCACAGAGGAGATTCATGAAATGATTCGGGCCAGTTCAAGTTCAAGTTCAATCGATTCATCTAAACATAAAGAAGTTGTCTCAGACACCTCTTGGATTCATCACGCAAATAAGACACTTTATTCTTTTGTGCATAATGTCTTTTCCAGCGGGAAAATGGTAGGCAGGGCTATAGGAGCGACGGGCCTCGCGTGCTTTTCCGCCGCCGCCACATCTGCATGCCTTCAAGAAACTCCTAGTAGTAGTCCGGTTACACCGGGGATAATGGGGTTGATCTGCCTCGCCACCATCATCGTGATCGCGAGCCTTGACAGCCATCCACAAGAGGTAGAAGCGAAAGACCAAGACTCAGAAAAGGAGGAAATCGTTGATTCTCAATGCGAAGAGAATCTGCCGGACCTATTGCGGTGTATAGGCAATGCAGAACTAATATTAGAAGAACAACTTGCAGAGGTTAGAGAACAAAACGAGAAGTTGGCTCAACAGCTAAAAGACGCACAAACAATGCTATGCAAGCAAGGGGAAGAAATAGAGAAACAGCAAGCAGAGACACACACACTGTCCGAAGAGAAGGCAACATTAGCAGAGAAAGAAGCTAATTGGAGTAAAGAAGAGAAAACACTGAAAACACAACGCGATGAAGCTCTAAAACAAAACGAGGAGTTGTCTCAACGGCAGAACGAACTGCAAGAAGCACTGAACAAGCAAACACAACAAGCGAATGAACAACAAACGCAATACACAGCTCTGTTATTAGAGAATAAAGAACTAATAGATCAGTTAATTCATAGAAATAGTGAGCTGGTTTCGCAACATGAAGGGCAAACTGTCAAATTACAAAAAATCAATGATGAAAAGGAATTTCTCAAAGACCGCGTGGAATCCGCTGAAGAAGAGCTGCAACAAAGTCAGCAGAAAAATCAGCAGGAAAAACAGGAGTTACGCTCGCAGATAACAAAGCAGAATGCGGACATTAAAATGTTAAAGAAATCATTAAAAGAAGAGAAAGAAAAGACGGCCGAATGGGAGAAAATGAAAATCGAGTTGAAAGATTTATTCAGTCACGAGGAGGACGCAAAACAACTTATGTCAATGTCGGCAGGTAAGTTTTTCGAAGAGGTACTCCGGGTCGACGTGTTTCCAGCTGGACAGAGATTAATGCAGTAGAGGAGGAAACACTCTGAAAGGTTATAGGCAACTGGATAGATGCAATGAGCGTAACATCTTTTCTCGAAGGAAGGGTCGACTTACCTCGCAACAGGATAAAGAGATTTAAAATTATAAACCATGAAAGGTAGATCCATGTTGTTCTGATATCTGCGACTCTCACCAAGGCCTATTGAAGTAATAGGGAAACGCTGATAGAAACCTTCAGAACCAACTTAAAATAAAATCGTCGATCTATTTGCAACTCACTAATTCTAGAAAATTTAGTTCTGATCTTCCGTTGAAGATGAGAGGCATATGAACCCTTCGCGCCGAAAATGCGATGTGTATTTCTTCTCACTTTCTCGTTCGTACATAAGTTGACTCCTTACACCTGTGATCTCTGTGCACGATTAAGAGCTAGCTTTTTAACGGGTCACCTTCTACGATCAACGACATCTCTTCGTCAGAATTGATGATGAAAAGAACCCAAGGAGTCCCGTCGCAATAGCAGAGAGAATGGACTTCCTTTTACCATGGGGCCGATGGTTAAGGTTTGAATAGATGATGAAAATTGGGAAAAGCTGGTTTGAACTGTTGAGGGAGGAGTTAGCCTCTCCTTACATCGACCAGCTAAAAACTTTTTTAGTTGAGGAACAGCAGAGAGGGCATGTGGTCTATCCTCATGACTCCCTGATATTTAGTGCATTTTCCTACACCCCTTTCTCTAGGGTTCGGGTGGTGATCGTCGGCCAAGATCCCTATCATGGAGCTCACCAAGCTCACGGATTGAGCTTTAGCGTACCGAGGGGGGTAGCCATTCCTCCTTCTCTTCGCAACATCTACAAGGAGTTACATGCCGATTTGGACATTCCCCCTGCATCGCACGGGTGCTTAGTACAATGGGCAAAACAGGGAGTATTGCTTCTCAACGCTACATTGACTGTGCGAGCGGGAGAGCCTGGATCACATTGCCATAAGGGATGGGAGCGTTTCACCGATAAAGTGGTTCAAATATTGTGCGAGAGTTCCACTCCCATAGTTTTTTTACTGTGGGGAAAATTGGCTCAACGCAAATGCCAACACATCTTGAGCGGGGTGGATCACCCTCACGCAGTGTTAACCTCAGCCCATCCTTCCCCTTTTTCCGCTGAAAAATTTCTGGGATGTCGCCATTTTTCAAGGGCTAACGCCTATCTAAAAGCGTGGAATAGATCCCCTATCGACTGGTGGTTACGAGAATAAAAGCTGAGAAGCGCGATTATATCGAGGGGATGGGAGGAGCAAAGAAGAAAAGAGAGGTTAGATAGAGGAAAAAACGAGACAAGATTGTGCTCTCAACCGAACCCGTGCATGCATAGGTCGTACTATATATCATCCTACTTACCAAAAGATAGAGAAAACATATCCCCTGATTAAAGGGGTTGAGAGAGAGAAGAGTGGCTTCCATCACAGTGTGAATGAGCGCTACAGCGAGAAGGGGATACACTTTCATCCGCTTTGTTTGGCAGAAGGCGTTAAGTTCGCGTTGTAAAAAAGTTCGATAGAACCCCTCCTCCGGCAGAATCCTGAAAAATAGGGTGGCAAATATCGAGAATATTCCCATATCTAACTTTCCAAATTTGAAGGAGGAGAGGGAAAAATAGTAAGCCGCCGCGACCAAGATAAGGACAGCCGCGCAAGCAGGTAAAAAGATCCTACAGATGAATAGACGCCAAGAAGGACGAAAGAGAGAGAGGGTCAGGGCTAAGGGAAAAAGACCGATCCAAGGGGTATCGAAATGAAGAAAAAGTGAAGAGGGGGGATGTAGATCCACATGACCCAAGCTGACCTCAGGAGACCAAAAACGAAACCCGGGGATAAAATGGGTGCACAGCAACCACGACAAGAGGGTAACCAGAGCGATCATGCTGCCCCGCATACCCCCCTTCATCTTTAGGAGGAGGAGGCTATGAAGAATCGCTAACAAAAGAACAATTAGCACAGCGTAGGGAGAGATAAGGGCTCCCTTATATAGGAAAAACAGGGAAAAAATGGTGAGCACAGACCATATCCACACCCGATTCCTCACCCAGAAGGTAATGAAAACCAAAGCTAAGAGAAAAGCGGCAATGGGAGCTGCAATTCGTTCAGGGCAGGTAAAATAGAACAAATTTCTTAAGTATTGCATCACGGATTCCATACACCCCCCTAGCGAGAAATATTCACGACCTATTCTTGCGTTAAGCACTACACCCACCCCGCCAATCCATGATAGCGAGGGACGAGCAAGACAGGGGCGGTTACCTTGCTCTTAAAACCATCAGAGGTTTTAAGAGATCTTTACCCGTTCCCTGCCCTAGAAGATCCATATAACGGATCATAATAAGAAACCGCTATATGCACAATAGATTTGCAGGAAAAGAACTTCCCTGCAAACACAGAGGTGGAGTGGAAAGGGGGGCTTTAATAGCTTGTACTATATCTAAAAATTTGTTACATCGTGTGCAGTAGGGGTGGTGCACTCCCGTACAAATGGAGGAGGGTTGGTGAAAGTTGTCTGTGTAATTCCCGCACGTTTGCATTCCAAGCGCTTCCCGCGTAAGGTCTTAAGCATACTGCAAGGCAAGCCGCTATTGCAGTGGATTTGGGAAAAGGCTTTAGCCTTCGACCTCTTTGACGAAGTGGTCTTTGCCGTCGATGCACAAGAAACAGCTCAGTTGGTTGATTCATTCTTCGGTAAATTTTTGATGACACCTCAATCTTGTACTAGTGGAACAGATCGCTTGATTTTCCTGATGAAAACCAAACAACTCTCGGGAGAGATATGGATTAATTGGCAAGGAGACGAGCCCTTGATCTGCCGCACCATGATGACCAAGCTGCTAAAAGACGTGCACAACAAGCACCCGACTATCTGGTCATTGAGAAGAAAATTAACCTCAGAGCGAGAAATTATAGATCCCAATGTTGTGAAGGTTGTCACTGATCACGATGGCCATGCACTTTACTTTTCTCGTTCTCCTATTCCCTATTTTTTAGAAAAAAAGGGAGAATATTACAAACATATCGGCATTTATGCTTATAATGCAAAAGCTTTGAAGAAAATCAAGGGATGCCGTTTCTCTTGTTTAGAAGAGGCCGAACGTCTTGAACAATTACGCTTCTTAGAAAACGGTTTACGGATTACACTCCGCGAAGTGGAAGATGATACTGTAAACATTGATCATCCCAAAGATTTAGTGCTCGCCTCAAATGTTCTATCGAGAGAAGAACAAAGCACCGAGATAAGCATGCCTTCTATCTAGGCCAAAGATCAGCCAGACTAGCTGTCCATGACCTGATTTTCCTTCCCCCTATTTCAATAAATTTCGACCTCCTCGAAAATGTTACGTGATTAAGTCAGGAAGTCGGAGATTAATCAACTTGATGTGAAAAAATTATGAAAGCCCGAGAGGGATGTAAGCCTCCCACCCATAAGTAGAATCTGCCCCAGGGTGGTGATGGGCATTTAATTTTGCAAGGAATTTTTACAAGGCGTACTAAAAAAAGGTTAAAAGCTCGTGAGCGAGCGCCCACAAAAGCTGGCGAACGAACGAGCTTGATGAAAATAGCAAAATTGCAACCTTTTCATTTATAAGACCGTTGCATAACCTCTGATTGACCAACTTAATATGAAAAACCATGGGAATTCAAATGAAGGGACCAAAATTTACAGTCTAAGTAAGTTTTTCATTATAAATTGCTTATACATATTTTTCTTTTCTATTTTCGTTGTGCCACATGGCTCGGTGATCAACGATAAGCTCTAAAGGAAGTTATGCAACGGTCTTTTTATAAATGTTTTCATTATTTGCTAGCAGTTGTGCCCGTTGTCTAGCAAACCTCTCTGGCGACAATCCGCCCAATGATTCATGAGGCCTGTCTTCGTTATGGGATGTTAACCATTCGTGGGTTCTCTCCTGTACTTCACACAAATTAAAAACCAAATTCATATCCAATACATCTTCGCGATACATTCTATTGAACATTTCAATAAAAACGTTTTGAGAAGGCCTGCGTGGCACAACGAAAATAGAAAAGAGGAAAATATGTATAAGCAATTTATAATGAAAAACTTATTTAGACTGTAAATTTTGAACCTTTCGCTTGAATTCTCATGGTTTTTCACATCAAGTTGATTAATCAGAGGTTATGCAACGGTCTTTTCGTAGATAAAGAATAGTTTGGTTTGATTAATAGCCCTTATTTATTATAATCATCCACTACATTAAATGTTTTAAATCTCCTGACATTACGTAAAACATCTGACATGAAGTCAATCGACCAACAAACGTTTGAGTTGATCGGGTGGACAAGAGGCTTAGCTTGCCTTAGTGGCAACCTTTTTTTCGGCTTGATGCGAATGTTTAATTTCAATTTACAATAAACTCGATAAACACGCTTGTGATTTCAAGGTTTTTTCTCTAATTTAACTTTTTGCATCATCTTGTCAAAGCTCCAACGTATATGTAGTTCTGCAGGTGACGTCAGGAATAGAGAAATCTCAAGATTATCAGCTTTCTTTTTTGATTTGTAGCACACCATAGTTTTACTAACAAAAATGATATTTGATATCGTCAATAAAGATCTCTGGGTAAAATACTCGCAGCAGCTTCACTCAACATATCGATTATTTGGGCCTTACTTAACTTGCTTTTCTTCATGTGCAGACCTTCTGTGTGAACACATTAACAGAAAATTCTACTTACTCACAGTCTTAATTTTAGGGGGTTACCGAGGGGCTCGTAATCATTACAGAATTTTCATTAAGAATGGCTTAAACACGTTCTCCTCTTTTCTATTGCTGTTGAGTTGTGCAACCCGATGGGTAACGACATGCTCTTGAGGGAGGTCATGCAACGGTCTCTAGTTTTTTATTGTTCTCTGCGCTACACTGCCTCCGGAGAGGCGGCTGGGGGGTCCCTCTTGCGGTGGAGAGATCTGTTTCCTCTTTCCGGATTTTTTAGAGCTTTGGGACAAAAAGAGAGAGCTGATGTTGTCATTGCCAGATTTGCCGCGACGTCTGCTCAACTCAACGGTCATTATCGTAACCATCTCCGCCGTTTTGTGGCTCATCGATCAACCTCTGGTGTTTGGCTTGTTGACCATAGGTTTGATTTTGTTGGGAGTGGGGGGGATTTGGGAGTATGGGAGGATCACAAAGGTTCATCTCAGCCCTGGCCTCGTCCCCCTTTTGGTTTCCTGTCATACCCTAATCCTTATCAGCTTTTTCATCTCATCGACGCAAAAACGCCTCTTATTTTTGCCTCTATTTTTGTTGTTGCTCGGCGGAATTATGATTGGAATCTATCATTTTATCTACCCAGATCAAGCAGTAGCCGCCGTCGCACAGGGCTTTTTTGGCCTTTGTTACATTAGCTGTCCCATTGGATTATTCATCTATATTCTTCATTTTTCTGTCCCCTTGACCTCGATGAATGTCGGAAGAGCGTGGGCTATCTATCTCTTAGTGGTGACGAAGATTACAGATATAGGTGCCTACCTCGGCGGAAATCTATGTGGTAAACGTTCACTCTCTCCATACCTCAGCCCCAAAAAAACAATCGAGGGGGCGTTAGCCGGCATGTTCTGCGCCATGCTAGCCAGTTGTGGTTTGATCCTTTGTTACGAACCGCTGCGGCTGTTTCTCAGCATCGGTGAAAGCGTGATGTTGGGGGCATTGATGGGAGTGCTCGCTCAGTTTGGAGATCTGTTCGAATCTCTTCTCAAAAGGGGGGCAGGAATCAAAGATAGCGGGGAATCTCAGCGTTTCTGCCGTCTATTAGGGCCGTCAGGGGGGGTGTTAGATATGATTGATTCATTATTGTTTACTACACCCTTAGTTTACCTTTTTCTCATCTGCTTCTATCAATGATCATCACTATTGATGGCCCAGCAGGAACTGGCAAATCTACGGTCGCTCGAAGACTAGCGGCCCTTCTTGATATGATCTATATCAATACGGGCATTCTTTATCGAACAGTGGCTTGGATTTTGTGGGAAAAAAACCTATTACCGCATCCCTCTTCCCAAGAACTCAAAAGCATCTTCGATCACTTTGATTTCCATATTCACCATGAGGGAGAATCACAAACTTACTTCTTGAATGGCGAGGAGATCTCAAGGGTAATTTTCACCCCGCATATTTCGGAGGTTGTTTCCGAAATTTCCGCACTAAAAGAAGTAAGAGATGCATTAACACCTTTCCAGTTAGCCTATGCTCAACAGGGCAACTCTATCTTAGAAGGAAGAGATTTAGCAACACTATTTCCTTGGGCTGATTACAAATTTTTTTTAACTGCGAGGGAAGAGGTGCGTGCCGAAAGAAGATATCGAGAGATCCAAAAACAATGGGCTGAAGATCGGTCCCCCCCCTCCCTCGAAGGGATACGAAATAATCTTAAGAAGAGGGACTACATAGACAGCACCCGAGTACATTCTCCTTTGACCCAAACTCAAGATGCGATTGTGGTTGACACTTCAGATCTGTCAATCGACCAGGTCGTAGAAATTATGCAAGAGTATTGCAAAAGATAGATCAAAATGCCTAAAAAGTCCTCCCTATTTTACCGCCTGATATGTGGAATCACCCGCATCCTCATTAGATCTTTCTACCATTTTCGCATCTATGGATGGGAACATTATGTGTCCGGAAGAGCGCTGATTGCGGCCAACCATTGCTCATATCTAGATCCAATGATTGTAGGCTCTTTCTTTCCTGAACCAATCCACTTTCTCGCCCGATCCACCCTCTTCTCTTCGCTGATTGGAAGGATAATTTCGCGTTTAAACTCTCACCCGGTAAATCCTTCTTTTCCCATGGATGCGATGAAGCGGGTCATCTCCCTCCTAAAAGAAGGAAAAAAGATCTTACTGTTTCCTGAAGGGAGCCGATCTAATACGGGCCAGTTGAGAGAGATTCGGCCAGGGATTGCGCATCTGATGGTTCATGAACGGTCGACCATCCTTCCCATCTATATCAGTGGAACTTTTGATGTTTGGCCTCGATCCAGGAAATGGCCAAGGCCTTGGGGAAGGATCGCGATGGTTATAGGCTCCCCTATCGAATGGGACGTCTATGCTCATTTATCAAGGAGGGAAGCAGAAAAATCAATCCTTCAAGATCTCGATCATAAGTTTCATCAACTAAAGGAGTGGTTTGACGCGGGGGATGATCTCCCCCCTCCTTAGAAAAGGGTTCTCATTTATCTTAATAGTGAAGTTCCTCTTCTGAGGAGACCTTTCCCTTGAATGTCCTGTAGATCCAGAAGCCGTAGACGAACACGAGAGGCAACCCGACGGAGATGACGATCAAAAGGGTTGTTAGGGCATATGTCGACGCGGAATGACGATTGTAGGTAAGGCTAAATTGGGGGTCGAGCGTCGACCGGACAAAATTGGGGAAAGTAGATAGACCAAATATAATCAAAAGTGAAGAGATTGTTAGACAAGAAAAGAGAAAGGCTCCTTTTTCTCTGCGACCGTAAAGGCAGTAACATACTCCCATCATAGCCAGGAGGGGTAAAATCATGGCCGCACATGACCAAGGTGTTTTCCACATCATTTCTCTCGCATGGGATAGATTGTGCATCGTCACCATTACGGAAAGAAAGTAACCAATGAGAAGGAGAATAAAAGAGACCCAAGCCCACCGGCGAACACGCTTTTGCAAGTCGCCTTCTACCTTCATCACCAGGTAAAGCGCCCCATGCACCATCATCGAAAAGATCCCCGTAACGGCGATCAGCAGGGCATAAGGAGTGAGTAGATCGACAAAAGAAATGACAAGGTAACCGCGATGGTCAATGGGGAGACCACGAATCAGGTGGGCGAGAAGAATTCCTAAGGAAAGAGCGATGGCCAAAGAGGAAAGGGTAAATAAAATATCCCAACCCCACCTCCATAGGGGGTGAGGGTGTTTAGAACGAAATCCAATGGAAACAATACGAAGGATAAGCCCCGCAATCAACAGCATAATCAAAGAATAAAATGTCGAACAGATGAAAGAATAGACGGGAGGAAATCCCGCGAACAAACCTCCGAAGATGATCACCAACCACACTTCATTTCCATCCCACACGGGATCAATTGCTTTAAAAAACATTTGACGTTCCCGATCACTTCGACTGAAAAGGTGCAAACATCCCACTCCCAAATCAAAACCATCCAAAATTGCATAGGCGATCATGCTGATCCCTATTACCCCATACCAGATCAGAGATAAACTCATTCCTCAAAGCTCTCCTTTTATCTGGCGCGAGGGAGACGCTCTATCTTCATCTCTTTCTGGGCCAAGACGAATTTTTCGAAAAACTAAATATAAAAATAAAAAAAATAAAAGCAGATAGATAGGGAGAAACATCGCAATTGAACCAATCACTTGATTACGATTCACTCCTGGAGAAATTCCTTGACTCACTCTCAGTAGTTTATACACGATCCAAGGTTGTCTGCCCATCTCAGCCACCCCCCATCCTACCAAATTGGTGATCCATGGAAACAGAAAAGAGACCATGAGAAAACCAAGGGTCCAGGTCGCTCGATGTAACCTCTTCCTCCACCAAACGATACCCCCCAACACGATGGCCAATAACATCAATCCCCACATATAGATCATTAAATGGTATAGCTGAAATAACACCGGTACATTTGGCCAGTCGTTCTCTGGAAATTCTGATAGCCCTTTAATTTGAGCCTTCGTATCCCTCCAAGCTAACCAACTCAATAGCCCAGGAACTTTTAAGCTATAGACCTTACGCTCTTTGCTATCTACATAACCGATCAAATTCATGGGGGCACCACTTTGCGTGTGATATACTCCCTCTATGGCAGCAAATTTTTCTGGCTGATATTTGGCGATTCCCCTTGCGCTTCTATCTGCAGAAAAAGGCATCAGTGTCACGAGGATCGCTCCTATAATCAGCCCCATTTTCATTCCAAAATAGGCAAATTCTTGATCCCTTCTTTTCAAGAGATAGTAGGCGGAAACACTTAAGAGAACAAACGTCCCCGTAAGCCATGTGCCAATCAGCACATGAGTCAGTCGGTCAAGAAAGGAAGGGTTGAAAACCATCTGCCAAAAATGGGTGACGACCGCATGACTCTCTTCTCCCTGACCCACTATCTTAAATCCTGCGGGAGTTTGCATCCACGAGTTGACCGAAACAATCCAAAATGCACTAAGATGTGTGCCTAGGGAGACACAGCAAGTGGAAAGATAATGCCATTTAGGGGCCACCTTTTTCCATCCAAATAGCATGATTCCGATACATCCTGCCTCTAAAAAAAAGGCAAAGATTCCCTCAGCGGCCAAGGCGCTCCCAAACACATCACCGACAAAACAGGAATAACGAGACCAATTTGTTCCAAAAGCAAAGAGCTGCACCAGACCTGTCGCTACCCCTAGCATAAAGGAGAGGGCAAAGATCCCCATCCAAAATTGAACCATACGTAGATGAATGGCCTTCTTTGTTTTTAGATAATATCCCTCCATAAACACAAGAATCAAGCTCAGCCCAATGCTGATAGGAGGATAGAGGTAATGAAAGCTAATATTTAAGGCAAACTGTATGCGAGAGAGCTCTACGATATCCATCGATATCCACCCATACCACTCATCTCCTTCTGACTTAGGGAAGAATATTCGCGCGCAAACGATGTCTTCGTCCTCCCATCCTTTCACGTAGCGCATGTAAACGCACCTTTGAATTAATGGCCAGAAAATTTCAGAGAAAGAAGGGAAAGTTGAAGAAAAAAGATCACCATGGATAAAGAGTTTACCTGAACTGCAAAACGCCATACAGAAGTCCGGTACATAGCAAAACCGCTACATCAAAGACCGTTGCATAACCTCTGATTGACCAACTTAATGTGAAAAATCATGGGAATTCAAGCGAATGGCCCAAAATTTACAGTCTAAGTAAGTTTTACATTATAAATTGCTTATACATATTTTCCTCTTTTCTATTTTCGTTGTGCCACATGGCTTGGTGATCAATGACAAGCTCTAAAGTAAGTTATGCAACGGTTTTAGTGCACACAAAATTTCGCAACGTTTTCTCAAACAGAATTAACATAATACTTTGATTTCTAAGAAAATAAACCTATAACTGAACAGTTAAATTGGGGACAGATTCGTATAACGCATCCCCCGTGAACGCATACGTCCTCCAAAGTTAATCTTCCTGACCAAAGAACCACAGTATGTAACAAAAAAATTTTTTGTCTTCCTTTAGAAAATTTGACAAGGGTGACAAGAATTAAGGCCCAGTTAGTGCTGTTTACCGGTCGTAACCAAAAAAATGGTGGCTTGGCCGAATATTTCGGATCTATTTGAGGAGTGTTGAAAAAATAGCATTGTCGATGCGAGTGGTCTATATGCATTAAATCGTCAACAAGAGGCTTTAAAATTGTATTCTTTTTATTTTCAATAACTTATGATGTGGATCGGTCATTTTATTTTAGACCTGTTTCGAACAATTTTTATCACTGCCTTCCCATTTTTCAACAGGGCCATTTGCTACCCCCGTGAACGCGTACATGAAGAAGGAGTCGAACCTACACTTGGCTGAAAGAGCTCTTCGTTCCCGTATGATACTTAGATGTGATACTCAGAAAAATTTCCTTAGGAAGTCAATTGACTTGGGGAGCTAGACTGATCGAAAGGTTGATGACCGTAGCCGTCACTTTGCAACAAAGATCGAAAAATGTGTTCCTCTTCTTAACCGAGCTCTTTGAATCTTTCTACGAGATAAGGTCCCCCCTTCCTTAGTTCTGTAATTTAAGTTAGGTATACTTCGGGGGGCAGCATGAGTCGTGCTCTGCAGTGTCTCCCTTCTTTTCAGAATTTCTTGGAGGAACGCAGTTTCGAGAAAGTGAAAAATGGAAGGTCTAGTGATGGTTTGCTGGCTACAAAGAAGGAGAGGTATCGGTTTATTCTGCTACCCCCGTGGACGCGTACTTATAAACCAAACTTGCAAAAGCTAAATGAAGAGCGACCAGGTGAACTGGATATAGTCTCTACCCTCGTGAACGCGTACGCCTCATCCCTATTTCAAAAAAGAATAGTGCTAGTTTTATATTTTTTTATTGATATAAACTAAGAAAGTTACTATAATAATTCCATCTGAATGGGTAATTAGATTTTAAAGGAGGGATAATATGAACATTATTGGTCGAACACACGTCTTTATATCTACACATCGTCTTAGCATTGTTAAAAATATGACAGCTGAAGGGGGACAGAAGATGATAGATCTTCTGAAAAAATTTTTGTCTCTGTTGAATGTCAAGCATTACTTACACAGTTATTGGACTGACTGTGGTTCTCTTTCGTCCTTCTGCCTAGTGTGGAAGATAGGGGCACCATTCATCTGTGCGGCGTTGTGCCCGACCATAATGAAGTGGTTAACGAATGTCCATCTAATTAATCGCAGTCAAGTCAACGGGCCAGATGGGGAACTTCTGAGGTTAGTTGAAAGATTATCTAGAAAGGCTGGGTTGGCCGAACCTCCCGAAGTGGGGATTGTTCCTTGTTCTACGCTAAACATTTTTGTTAACGGGCTAACGAAGAAGCACGCCTTAATTTTTGTGCATCAAGGAATAGTGGATGAGATGTCAGCTGATGAACTAGAAGGGACGATCGGGCATGAAATTTCTCATATTGCCAATAGAGATACAATGATCTTGACTTTGATAGAGTGTGTGGTGAATGCGTTCGTGATGTTTTTACCACGCGCGTTGACTTTCTTTTTTACTTCCACTCGTATTGAAGGTTTTGGAAGTGCTTATCTTTTATCTTGTCTTTTTCAACTAAACCCAATCCTTGTGCCGATAATTGCGTTTATTTTCACTTTCATTGGAGGCTTTGGAAGTTCTTATTTTTCACCCTTTCTTCTTGAACTACCCTTCTCAATCCTTGGGTGGATGGTCACATCTTATTTTTCACGCATTAGAGAATATCGAGCAGATCGAAGCGGGGCCTCTCTGGTAGGGAAAGCAAAAATATTGTCCATGATCAAAAAAATGCAACAATACGACAAAAGCATCGGTTCTTTCTTGCAAAGACAAAAGAAAAGCTATGACTATGCGCCGGTGTCCTCACAATCGAAATATGACAAGTGGAGGGCCTCTCTCTTTTTCTCTCTCCTCTCTCTCTTCTCTCTCCTCGACAGCCATCCTTCCACCTCCTCTAGAATGGAGAAGATAGAAGAGTTGCCTTGAGCGGATTTTATATCGAACAAGTGAATCATAAGCAAAATTGCGTAATATTTTCTCAAAAGGAATTGACATAAAACATTGATTTTCAATAGAAAAAATCTATAGGAAGTGAAATTGAGCACAGATTGGCACAACCTACCCCTATAAACGCATACAGGGCCTGTCGAGAAATGGGAGATATCGACAAAATTTTTCAAAACCAACTTAAAATAAAAGGATTTGAGAGGTACAATTCGCTCATAAGCAATTGAGTACGAAGGCTATGATCAAATCAATACGGAGACAGAAGCAAGATATGTTTGAGACACCCATTGATGATTTAGTGTGTAAAGATCACCCTTATTGAAACAGAAATAGTTCCAAACCTCCGTCACAAGATCCTTTTCGTAGGAGCCGATCTTCTAGACCTACAGGTAGAAAACCAGGGGGTCAGTTTGGCCATCCTGGCCATATAAGGGCACTCTATTCCGAGGATGAGGTCACTGAGAACATAGATCTTTTTCCAGAAGAATGTTCGGGCTGTCATGGCAAAATTTTTGAAGAATCTGTGACATCCGTTCAATTGCATCAAGTAGCAGATATAGCAGAAATTTCTCCAAACGTGACCCAATATCGAATACACACGCTTAAATGTGCGCATTGTAGCAAAAAGGTGCGAGCTCAACTACCCAAAAAGCGAAACATAGCTTTGGTCCTCAAGGGCAAAAGATCCTATCGAAAACATTAGAACGATTCTTATGTTTGCGGTGGAAAAGGCAAAAGTTCGTCAAAGCAAATCCTTAGCCCGCAATCTATTGAAATGTTTTTCACATCTATGGACCTTTCTTCATGAAGAGGGAGTCGAACCTACGAATAACTTGGCTGAAAGAGCTCTTCGTTCCCGTATGATACTTAAGACCGTTGCATAACTTACTTTAGAGCGTGTCGTTGATTATCAAGCCATGTGACACAAAGAAAATAGAAAAGAAGAAAATATGTATAAGCAATTTATAGTGAAAAACTTACTTAGACTGTAAATTTTGGGCCCTTCACTTGAATTCCCATGGTTTTTCACATTAATTTGGTCAATCAGAGGTTATGCAACGGTCTTTACTTAGATGTGATACTCAGAAAAATTTCCTTAGGAAGTCAATCGACTTGGGGAGCTAGACTGGTCGAAAGGTTGATAACCGTAGCTGTCACTTTGCAACAAAGATCGAAAAATGTGTTTCTCTTCCTAACCGAGCTTTTTGAATCTTTCTACGAGATAAGGTCCCCCCCTTCCTTAGTTCTATAATTTAAGTTAGGTATACTTCGGGGGACAGCATGAATCGTGCTCTGCAGTGTTTCCCTTCTTTTCAGAATTTTTTGGAGGAACGCGGTTTCGAGAAAGGGCCTGTTGAAAAATGGGAAGGCAGTGATAAAAACTTTCGAAACTGGCCTAAAATAAAATGGCCGATTTATATCATAAATCACTGAAAATAAAAAGAATGCAATTTAAAGCCTCCTGTTGACGATTTAGTGCATATAGACCACTTGCATCGAAAAATGCTATTTTCTCAACACTCCCAGAAAGTGAAAAATGGAAGATCTAGTGGTGGTTTGCTGGCTACAAAGAAGGAGGGATGTCGGTTTTCCGCTATATCCCCGTGAACGCGTACAAAATAAAGGCCGTAAGGGTTATCGATTTTGAATCGGGCTTTAAGGCTCTCGTGTGTACGCGTTCACGAGGGTAGCAAATCGATCTGAAATATCCGGCCAAACCGGTATCCTTTTGGTTTTGATCAGTGAATAGCACTAACCGAGCCTTAATCCTTGTCACTCTTATTAAATTTCCTAAAGGAAGACGAAGAAAATTTTTTGTTACATGCTGGGAGTGTTGAGAAAATAGCATTTTTCGATGCAAGTGGTCTATATACAGGCCCTGTTGAAAAATGGGAAGGTAATGATAAAAACCTTCGAAACTGGCCTAAAATAAAATGGCCGATCTACATCATAAATCACTGAAAATAAAAATAATGCAATTTAAAGCCTCCTGTTGACGATTTAGTGCATATAGACCACTTGCATCGAAAAATGCTATTTTCTCAACACTCCCCTAAAAGAAAAAATGACATCTCGTATCTCCTTGCTTTCGGTTCTCAGTGTGTCTGAAAAGATTTTACCAGCTCTCTACCTTCATAAGGAAGAGGTTATGCAACAGTCGTTGATCACCAGGCCATATGACACAACGAAAATAGAAAAGAGGAAAACATGTATAAGCAATTTATAATGAAAAACTTATTTAGACTGTAAATTTTGTGCCCTTCGCTTGAATGCCCATGGTTTTTCACATTAAGTTGGTCAATCAGAGGTTATGCAACGGTCTTTATTGACTTCATCTAATTTTCCCACCCCGTGCATATATCTCACTCCCTCATTCCGTGAAGGGGATCACACGATGGGCAAGATAACGCCACAAACTTCCAAATAAATAGTCTCCGCTCTCTTTGATCCGTTTCTCTCTTGAACCCTCAAGATGCATTTTTTTAGTAAACACCTCCCCCCCCTTACATCCTATAGCTCCCCATATCGTTCCCACAGGCTGATCAATATTTCCCCCCGAAGGCCCCGCAATGCCCGAAATCGCAATCACATAGTCTGCATCAGAGCTTTCCAACCCACCGATGGCCATGGCGCAAACTACTTCTGCACTGACTGGGCCACATCGATGCAACAGAGAAGAATTGATCCCGAGCCACCTCTCTTTCATCCGATTGGAGTAGACCACTGCACTTCCCCGCAAATAGTAAGAGGAGTTGGGAAGCTTGGTCAGACGAGCAGCTAGATCTCCTCCGGTACATGACTCTGCAAGAACCAGGGTTTTTTTGTTCTCGATCAATTGTTCATGCAAGGCATGTTCAATCTTGGGAGAGGTTGAAGAGAAGAGATGGGTTACGAACTCCTGTTTAAGGTCATCAATCAGGATTTCCTCCTCTTTTGATTGAGGGTTGCTCCTAATGTAGAGAAAAAAAAAGTGTAGGAGAGGAAGAAGATCGACCTGTACGTGCAACCTTTTTAATTTGCTGATATAAGAAGAAATCGCTCCTTCACCGAGCAGGAAAAAAAAGAGAGTGTGACTCTTCCATCCCACTATTCCCCTCTGACGTAAGAGAAGCAATACCTGCGAAAATACCATCTCCATATGGAAAGGTGGTCCAAACAAGGAGATCAGACCACCGCAATCTTCTCTAAGAAGAAGGTAGCCTGACCCAAAAGAATCTTTTAACCGTTCAATGCCGAGAGGCGGGGAATTTTTTGAGGATATTGTTTCTTCATCAATCGATGGAAGGTCGACCGCCCTCGCCATTCCTTCAAAGATCTTTTCCCTATCCTTTTCTTTTCCTATGATGAAGACCATGGAACAACAAGAAATCGAATCCCTCAACACCTCCGTAATTTCAGACACCTGACCGACTACCTGCACAACCCTCTGCAGGACAAAGCCCCCTCGTGCGAGGAGAAGCGCGATCTCTTGAACGCTTTCGGCAATCTGTCCAGCCCACAATGCGCTCTCAACCCATACCACTTTAATGATTATATCCTTCCCCTTGTCGTATTCTCTTCCCGGGAAGATCGGTGAAGATCTGGTCTCCTAAAAGAAAGAACAATCATAATCAAAACCCCAAAAAAGATGAAAATGTCAGCTAAATTAAACACAGGGAAAGAATAACCCCAAAGGACGACATGAAAAATATCGACCACTCCTCCATGGTAAAAAGAATCAAAAATATTTCCTGCTGCTCCAACAAAAATCAAAAGAAGCGGCCACTGATATTGCCTTTTCTGGTTCAGAAATAGAAGATAGAACAGAACCGCACCAGCAATGATGGACCGCATCCACAGCAAAAGGGAAAAATATCCAGGAAACAACCCCCATACCCCTCCCCTATTGAATACGAGATGAAGACAAAGATCTATTCCCCCCCAATTGTGAAAGACCCCAATCCCTCCATAAGGATAATACGCATCCCAAACTACGGGATGGGCCAACACCCCCCTTACCCACCTTTTGGAAAAAAAATCACAACCAAAAGCGAATAATCCTAAAAGGACCAATATCAACTTTCTCATCGCTCTCTTATCAGAAAACTAGATCATCATTCCTCTACCAATCCCTTTTTTTCAATCTCCGCCTGCACTTCTATTGTCGTTGTCGCGTAGGGGATTGCTTCTAACCGCTTTTTAGGAATCTCTTCGCCGGATACATCACAAACCCCATAGGTCTTCTCCTCGATCTTTTCTAGAGCTCGGGAAATCTGTTTTATTACCTTCTGCCCTTTCGTTGAAAGCTTAATGCTCATACATTGGTTAAAATCATCGGTACCCTCATCTGCCTGATGCTGAGAATACCCCTTAGACTCCTCCGCTGTCTTCACCTCCTCAGAAACCGTACTTAAACTATGCGTAAGTTGATCTCTAAGTTTTTCTAATTCTCTCTTAAAGTGCTCAATTTCATCTTGAGTTAACGTCATAATCTTCCTCTTGATCATACCCACTAACAGTGCTCAGATATATTCTTCTGCATGTGTCCAGGGGCTGCGGTGTAAATTGCGTCCATAATTTCATTTACATTCTTAAACCGGCGATATACACAGGCAAATCTGATATAACAAACCGGATCCAGCTCCCTTAACTTCTCCATCACCAACTCCCCCAACTCAATTGTGCTAATCTCTCTCAACTGCTTTTCTAACAATCCATTGACGAGAGAAATCGCAAGATCTCTCACCTGGTCATGGCTAATTTGCGTGTGCGAAGAGGCTGCACTAATCCCTCTGATCAATTTGTCTAAACAAAAATCCTCATAATTCCCATCTCGCTTTCGCACTTGCAAGGAAAGGTCTACGGTTTCAAAAGTCGTAAATCTTCTCCCACACCTCAAACACTCCCGCCTCCTTCGAATGGAATTGGTATCCACCGCATTGCGAGAGTCGGTCACCCTCGACTCTCCATATCGACAAAAAGGGCACTTCATCTCATCATCATCCCTTTCAAACCATATGACCAACCTACTCCCTCTTTACCGCAAGGATCATACACACATACATATCCGGAGGAGATGGGATTCGAACCCATGATACACGCTCAATGTATACATGCTTTCCAAGCATGCTCCTTCAACCGCTCGGACACTCCTCCAACAAAATATAATCCAACCTCTTTCCCAATTACCCTCACACCCTCGATCTCACAACACCTGTATACATGATCCCACACTATTGTTGCACAACTATTTCACTATTGTTTTTAGTCACAAGAGGTTAAATCAAACCCCATTTATTACACAAGAAAAACTTTCACTCGCACATCTGACCTCCGTGCAACCCAACCCCTCATTAAGAAAAAACAGCTCGGATGACATAAAAAAGCAAAATCGATACCACAGCGCTTGAAGGAAGAGTGATAATCCAAGAAAACACAATCTCTCGAAGAATGCGCAAATTGAGAGCACTTAAGCCACGTGCTAATCCTACTCCAAATACAGACCCTACAATGCAGTGGGTCGTAGAGATAGGAAGCCCACACTGAGAAGCGATTAAAATTGTGATCGCAGCTCCAAACTCTGCACTAAAACCTCTGGTAGGAGTCAGCGCTGTAATTTTTTTTCCAATCGTTTGCATGACGCGCCACCCCCATGTCGCCAATCCCAAAACGATCCCTCCCCCTCCCATCGCTAATAATAGGGGAGAAATCCCATTTTCTGTTGACAAATGTCCCGTACGTAAGATGGTTAACACTGCAGAAACAGGACCGATTGCGTTGGCAACATCATTCGCTCCATGCGCAAAGGCAACGTAACAAGCACTCAATACCTGCAAGGAGGCAAACATCTTTTCTACAATTTGATATTGATTGTTTTTTTCATAGAAATGAGACTGGTTGCGGATAAGTTTAGCGTAGTTATCCACATTCTCTACAATTAGGCTAACCTCTTTCCGATTTTCTTGTTTAGAGAGAAGCTGTACGCGCGTCAAATGTTTGATCGCCTTGTTCAAACAGATCATCTGATAATTCAAGCTGGCGGAAAAACCTTCTTTCTTAGTCAAAAAGGTTCGATTTTTCAGAAAAAGCACACTCACTCCTGCTCCGCATAATCCAACAATGGTAGCAACGGGAATCGCTGAAGAAAGGTTAAGATAGAGGCGCAAAGAACCCAACCCATTCATACACACACTTAATGCAAAAACAATTAAAAGTGCACAAGTCAATAAAGGAATCAATCGTCGACTTTCTTGAACCGGATTCATAGCAAAAAGCACCCTTCTCTGCAACACGCTAAAGAGGATAAAGGAAATGATCCCACTGAGCACAGGAGAAATGATCCAACTGGCTACCACTCTACCCAATTCTGACCATAAAATTGCCTTTGTTCCTCCAATGATAAAGCCAAATCCCAATAGGGAACCAATGATTGCATGAGTTGTCGACACAGGCCAGCCCAAAAGGGAAGCAACCTGCAGCCAAACCGCAGTAGCAAGGAGGGAAGCGACCATTCCGTAGAGCAGGGTCGAAGGGGAGTGCGCAAATCTCTCTGGATTAATCAATCCCCTTTGCAGAGTCTCGGAAACGCTCCCGCCTAAAAAAAATGCGCCTAAGAACTCGAGAACTCCCGCGATCAATACCGCCTTTACCAGGGTCAATGCTCCCGAACCTACAGAAGTTCCCATGGCGTTGGATACATCGTTGGCTCCGATATTCCAAGCCATGTAAAATCCGGTGAGCACAATCAGCGCAGTGAGAAGTAGGTCGCAGGAGGACATTACCTTAATTCTAATATCATAAAGATACGGTTGGCCAACTTTTCAGAAATATGAGAAACCTTATTGATCTCTTCTACTAACCGAATATAAAGATAAAATACAGGAGTAAACTCTTCCTCTGAAATCGATGAAAAAAACTGTTTCATCAACTGATGCTTCATTTTATCTGCTTCATATTCAACCTGAGAAGTATGCTCTATAATTGCCTTTACTTTTTCTGCTTCAACTCCTCCAAACGCACTCTCCAAAAGACCATCAAACGCTTTGATAATGTTGCGCACATCCCAAAATCCCTGTACGTTGACATGAAAAAGTTCGGTAAAATGAAGGCATAAGCGACCAAAACAGGACATCGGACAAAGGGTCAACAAGTGCCCAATTTGTTCCGCTTGGTCGGCAAGATTGTCCTGTATTTTGAGCAGCTCCAAAAACTGACCGCGGTCAATGGGCAAAAAAAGACTTTTAGGTAGATGCCGACGAATATCATTTTTTGTCAGGTCTGCTTCGTGCTCGAGCAGAGACAATTCATTGACCAGCTCAATGAGTTCTTGGAAAGGTTTGACTTGTAAAGCCTGCACAATCTCTGTCAATTTCTGAATACAGCTGCTGACTTTTTTCATATGAGATTGCAAAGGAAAAAAGGGGGACCTTCCAAATAATTTAGCAATCGTGGTAAACATGTTTCATTCCCGAGTTTTGCCCCTCAGTTATAGACCCGATCTGACCCACCACTCACTCATCTCCCCTGGAGAGGTTCCTCGCTCAGCCAGCACCACCGCTTATACCCTATACCTTGATTGCAGCGCAAGCGCTCTTCTTGAAGAAGAGCCCGTAACTACTTCTAAATCAGTAATACTTTTTTAAACATCCTACGGGATCCTCCACTCCCTGAGGGATAAAATCTAAGATGATCTCGCCTTCTTTTAAGAGAAGGATACGGTCAGAAATGTGTGTCAAGAAATCTAAATCATGCGAGGCCAAAATCATCGTGATCTTCCGATCTCTGACTGACTGAAGGAGAGAAACTACGTCCAATATTGTCGTCACGTCGAGTCCCGAAGTAGGCTCATCACAGAGAAGAAGGTCTGGATGCATCATCAAGCTTCTTGCCAGAGCGACCCGCTGTTTCTCTCCCCCAGACAGCTGATGAGGGTAAAGATCTATCTTAGAAGGGATCCCTAGATCCTCTAACAACTGTTTTGCACACCTTTCATCCCCTTCCCCTTTATTAAATCTGGTGGCATAGGTAAGATTTTTCAAAACGGTCATATGAGGAAAAAGTTGAAAATCTTGAAACATAAATCCCCTTTTTCCCCAACATTCAACCTCCCCCTCATCTATTGTCTCTAGCTGTTGAATACATCTGAGCAGTGTAGATTTTCCACAGCCTGAAGGGCCGGCCAACCCTACAATCGTCGATCTGTCTACGGTAAAGGTGACCCGATTTAACACCTGATGAGATCGATATTTTTTACAGACATTGACGAGTTTCAACATAGGGTTAACCTCCGCTCCATCCATTTCCCTAATCTCTCAATGATCAAGACACATAAATAGTAATAACCACCTGCAATGCATAGAGGAAGGAAATAAGAAAATTGTTCTGCAGCCAGCACCTGCGCAGACCTCATTACATCCATTCCTCCGATGGTGGCAATCAGTGCAGTTTCCTTGAGAAGGGCAATGATTTCATTGATGATCGCGGGAAAAATATGACGAAAAATCTGTGGGAGAAGAATATCCCTCCACATATAGAAAAAGGGAATATGTAGGGTCTGAGCCGCTTCAAACTGTCCTTTTGGCAAGCTATCAATCCCAGACCGCATAATTTCTGCGAGATAACATGCGCTGTTCCAACCAAAAGTGAGAATTCCTGCTTGTAGAATTGTCGGCGAAAGATGGAAAAGGGTAGGGAAAGAAAAGTAAATTAAGGCCAACTGCAGGAGAAGTGGAGTCCCGCGAACGACTGAAATAATCACGCCAATGACCCTCGCAAAACATTTCTTATACCGTAGGATGGCAAACCCCGTGCCCAAAACGAGACCGACAATGAAACCGCCGAGAAGAAGCGGAAGGGTGACTCCAATTCCCTTTCCAATAAAAAGTATGCAATCGATCATATTTTCCACAATTTGCCCTAGACTTCGCTCGACGGCTTCTCTTTCTAAAGTGAGGGATTGTCGCATAAGTAGCGATCCTATGTACAGATTTTGTTCATAATTCACCTTTTTAACATGCGTAACCGCAGGCTAGAAGCAAGCAATACAAAGATCGTTGCATAACCTCTGATTGACCAACTTAATGTGAAAAACCATGGGAATTCAATCGAAAGTTGCTACGTATTGTGAATTTTGAAAGATTGTATGCATCTTTGAAGGTACTATTTTGTGAAAATAAAGGTCGTAAGGATTGTCATTTTGAATCGGGCTTTAAGGTTCTCGTGTTACAGTGGATGAAAAATTTAAGCGATAGAGAACTTGAGCATTTTCTTAGAGAAAATGTTTCGGGGAAATTTTTTTGCGGTTTTTCTTTGTTAGAAAAAACTCCAGATCACACCTATTTTTCACACCTAAGATCTAAGATTGGGACAAAAAGACTAACTGATTTGTAGATGCGTCACAGATTATTTCAAAGACAAATCTATGGAAGGAACGAGACGAAGCAGTAGAAAAAGGACTTAAAATTTTTAACAACAAAACAGCGAAGAAAGTGGCCACTGACAAACAAGCGAGAGTGGGATGTAAGGGGAAAAGTAAATTTTGGTATGGGTACAAAAGAAATGTAGCTGTTTGTATGAAATCAAGATTGATGACTAAAGTTGCAATCACTCCGGCAAATATTACTGATGATCAAGGACTTAGGCACATTTGTCCGAAGGAAACCGTGGTGTTTGCTGACAAAGGATATTGCAATAAGAAAGCGTTTCTGATTATGAAGCAGAATGGCTGCACCAGCAGAGCGATTTAAAAAAACAATATGAGAGGGAAAGATTTTGAGAGAGACCGACTGATTTCAAAACAGAGGATGCCTTACGAAAGGGTGTTTTCTAAACAAAGTAAGAAAGGACGTTACATAGGGATTGCCAAGAATCAGTTTCAGGGCTTTATGCAAGAGCTATTGTTCATAATTTCAAACGATTGATTAGTATACATGACACAGTTTTGCAAGGGTTTTGAATAGTCCCCCCTGCCCTGATGTTGCAAAAAACACAAAATCAGAGGTAAAATAATCAAATCAGAGACAAGGGCAAGCATAAATCTAGTCGTAATTTGTTTCAAAAACTAAAAACTTTTATCGTATTAGTAACTTTTCAAGTGTTGACCCAAAAATGGTCATTTTTTCAACAGGCCCTATATCGATCTGTGGTCAGGGGTACGCGTTCACCTGGGTAGAGACTATATCCAATTCACCTGATCGCTCCTCATTTGGCTTTTGCGAATTTGGTTTATATCTGGCTCATAACCAAGATGTTGCATTAAAAATTCCAGGAACAAACTAAGACATTTTCCAAGAAACTTTCTCTTGTAGGACCACAATCAATTTCGTGTTTTAAACATCACAAAGAAGAATTTTTATAATGTTTTGCATACTGTTGGCTTACTATTGCACAAATCGAAAAAGCGAAGTGTGCACAAAATTTTGCAACGTTTTTTTCAAAAAAATTAACATAACACGTTGATTTTCAATAAAATAAACCTATAACTGAACAGTTAAATTGGGGGGAGATTCGTACGATGTACCCCCTGTGAACGCGTACGGTCAGGGTCCCTCTAAACAACCTAAAAATGCGTTTATAGGTCTCAGCAGAGCGAGAGGGGTCAATGTTCAAAAAAGTGCAATCTGGTGTCGCTCCCCACCCATAGATAGCTTTTTTTCTTTGCCACCCTCCAGCTAGTCTCATCCACGTGGATTCTTCCCTGTTGCAAAACATGTTCTTGAATCTTTTTTGCTCAACTCTTCAGAAGATTAGCCGCCCGAATATTGCAAGGCCCTGTTGAAAAATGGGAAGGCAGTGATAAAAACCTTCGAAACTGGCCTAAAATAAAATGGCCGATCTACATTATAAATCACTGAAAATAAAAATAATGCAATTTAAAGCCTCCTATTGACGATTTAGTGCATATAAACCACTTACATCGAAAAATGCTATTTTCTCAACACTCCCTGCAAGTCGACCCTAGAGACACTTTGATCCCAAAATAGCTGGTCAAAGCGCAGGACCTTCTTCTGCTGATAAAGCCTTCCGCTGATTGTGCTGCTAAAAAGCCTGCAGATGAGGACCAAAGCTATGTTTCGCGGGTGGTTGAGCTCGCACTTTTTGCCACAATGCGCACATTTAAGCATGTGTATTCGATATTGGGTCATGTTTGGAGAAATTTCTGCTATATCTGCTACTTGATGCAATTGAACGGATGTCACAGATTCTTCAAAAATTTTTCCATGACAGCCCGAACATTCTTCTGGAAAAAGACCTATGTTCTCAGTGACCTCATCCTCGGAATAGAGTGCCCTTATGGGCCTGTTGAGAAAATGGCATTTTTCGACGCAAGTGGTCTATATGCACTAAATCCTCAACAGGAGGCTTTAAATTGCATTATTTTTATTTTCAGTGATTTATGATGTAGATCGGCCATTTTATTTTAGGCCAGTTTCGAAGGTTTTTATCACTGCCTTCCCATTTTTCAACAGGGCCCTTATGTGGCCAGGATGGCCAAACTGACCCCCTGGTTTTCTTAGGTCTAGAAGGTCAGCTCCTACGAAAAGGATCTTGTGACGGAGGTTTGGAACTATTTCTGCTATTGGTCCCAAGTTTTTCTTTGAGGGCTTGATTTTCCTTTTCTAGCTGAGCAGCTCTTTCTTCCCACTGAGCACACTCCTGCTTCGAGATGATGAGACTTTTCTCCAAACAGAGAATTTTATGCTCTTTTTCTTGACTCAACCCTTTTTTCACCATCTGGACCAGCCCTTGAGAGTTAACCCTCCTACATCAAAGAACCATAGTATGTAAAAATTTTTTTTTGTCTTCCTTTAGGAAATTTGACAAGAGTGACAAGGATTAAGGCTAGGTTAGTACTATTTACTGATCGAAACCAAAAGAATACCAGCTTGACCGAATATTTCAGATCGATCTGCTACCCCCGTGAACGCGTACGTTTGTTTGGCGATTTATGATATAAGACCGTTGCATAACTTCACTTAGAGCTTGTCGTTGATCCCCAAGCCATGTGGCACAATGAAAATAGAAAAAGAAGAAAATATGTATAAGCAATTTATAATGAAAGACTTGCTCAGATCGTAAATTTTGGGTTCTTCGCTTGAGTTCCCATGGTTTTTCACATTAGGTTGGTCAATCAGAGGTTATGCAACGGTCTTTGATATGAAGCAGTGTTGGCTTAACCATAAGGTTTGCCGACCTATTTATAGGTTTATTGATTGTTTAAATCTTTACAATGTGTTATCCTAAAGTCAATGTTTTAAACTATTAACTCCGTAGGTGTTCGATGATCCCGCAATTGTTACGTAATTGTTTTACTCACTGTCCCCATTGTGCTCTGGCGATGAAAGGGGAGATGTCGTTCTCGATCGGTGTGAACAGATGTGTTCAAAAGTTTTATCAATGTAGAGCTTTATTTACGTCAAAGAAGATGAGTAAGAGAAGATCTCTCGGTTTTGGTTCAAGTCACCGCTTTGGCCAGTGGTATACGATTTTATTATTGAGCGGCCTATGCTCAGGGGCTGCTGCCGCATGGAGCTTAGGCTTTTTTCCTTCGCGCAATCTAAAATCACCCGATCGTTCAGCATTGTCCGATTCAAGATCACCCGATCGTCCAGCATTGCCTGACCCACGGAAAAATCTTGCCACATCAGTTTTCCGGCAACTGTCTGAAAGGGGGGAGGCATGCATCTCGGTGGACGACATGGAAGAGCTGGTGAGGATAATCGAGGAAGCTCCAGCAGAATTTCTTTCAAAGTGCCAAAAAGTGTTTCGTATGGATGCAGAGTCAGTGAAGAAGGTGTACATTATGGTAATGGACGAACTAATTGAGGTATTTCAGGATAAAAATGTATTGAACGAATTATCAAAAGCAAATTCATTTAAGGATATCGACTGCATTGTGGAGCGAATGGAAAATCAATATGCTGCTTGTTGGCTCAAAGAAATATGTGCAACCTATTTATATATTTACAAGAATGATAAGTATCATAATCCTACTGTTGGTTTTCACCCTATTTTTTTCAAACTAAAAACATTAGAGCAGGACTTTTCTGGTTGGCCCTATTACAACAAAAAACTTACTTCTCAGACCTTTGAAGAACTAAGTACGCACTGCAATAAAAGAATGCAGGATATGGTTGAGTGGCATGACAGGTGTAAAGTAGCGCTCGAACCTTCGACTCCGTTTTATAGTCGGATGCCTGTGGATCGTCAAGCTACCCGCATTGTGCAAACAGGTGTGCTCTCTACATTGTTGGTACGCGGTTCACGTGGGTAGAGACTATATCCAATTCACTTGATCGCTTCTCATTTAGCCTTTGCGAATTGGGCTCATATCTGGCTCATAGCAAAGTCCTTCGCAAACATAAGAATCGTTCTAATGTTTTCGATAGGATCTTTTGCCCTCTCCTTTAACTCATCTCTAGAAAATCTTTCCGATTTGTATTCGTGCCACAGTGCGAATATCTTCCCTAACTCCTTTTGACTCGTTTTGCCAAGGAATGTGCATCGACCCCTTCTCTTTTTGCTCTATTTTGGCGAGCGACCTATCAATATGAGCCAGACAACTCTGTCTGCGGCCAGGATGCTGATTGTACACACTATATCGATCTTTGTTGGTCAGGGTTTCCTCTAAACAACCCAAAAATGCGTTTATAGGTCTCGGCAGAGCGAGAGGGATCAATGTTAAAAAAGGGGCAATATGGTGTCGCTCCCACCCATAGATAGCTTTTTTTCTTTGCCACCCTCCAGCTAGTTTCATCCGCGTGGATTCTTCCCTGTTGCAAAACATGTTCTTGAATCTTTTTTGCTCAACTCTTCAGAAGATTAGCCGCTCTTTTGAGAATATTGCAAGTTGACCCTAGAGATACTTTGATCCCAAAATAGCTGGCCAACGCGCAAGACCTTCTTCTGCTGATAGAGCCTTCCGCTGATTGTGCTGCTAAAAAAGCCTGCAGATGGGGACCAAAGCTATGTTTCGCTTTTTTGGGTGGTTGAGCTCGCACCTTTTTGCCACAATGCGCACATTTAAGCGTGTGTATTCGATATTGGGTCACGTTTGGAGAAATTTCTGCTATATCTGCTGCTTGATGCAATTGAACGGATGTCAAAGATTCTTCAAAAATTTTTCCATGACAGCCCGAACATTCTTCTGGCAAAAGATCTATGTTCTCAGTGACCTCATCCTCAAAATAGAGTGCCCTTATGTAGCCAGGATGGCCAAACTGACCCCCTGGTTTTCTCCTGTAGGTCTGAAGATCGGCTCCTACGAAAAGGATCTTGTGACGGAGGTTTGGAACTGTTTCTGCTGTTGGTCCCAAGTTTTTCTTTGAGGATCTGATTTTCTTTTTCTAGCTAAGCAGCTCTTCCTTTCCACTGAGCAGCCCTTTCTTTCCACTGAGCACACTCCTGCTTCGAAATGGTAAGACTTTTCTCCAAACAGAGAATTTTATGCTCTTTTTCTTGACTCAACTCTTTTTTCACCATCTGGACCAGCCCTTGAGAGTTAACCTTCCTACACCAAAGAACCATAGTATGTAAAAAATTTTTTTGTCTTCCTTATAGGAAATTTGACAAAAGTGACAAGGATTAAGGCTAGGTTAGTGCTATTTACTGGTCGAAACCAAAAGAATACCAGCTTGGCCGAATATTTCAGATCGATCTGCTATCCCCGTGAACGTGTACGAAGGGCCTAAAATTTACAGTCTAAGTAAGTTTCTCATTATAAATTGCTTGTACATACTTTCCTCTTTTCTATTTTCGTTGTGCCACATGGCTTGATGATCAACGACAAGCTCTAAGGGAAGTTATGTAACTGTCTTAATATTTTCAGATCGATTTACTACCCTTGTGAACGCGTACAAGAAACCTTCTCTTGTAGGATCGTAATCAATTTCGTGTTCAAACATCACAAAAAAGGATAGTTTATAATGTTTCGCACATCATTGCGCAGGTCGAAAAAGCGAAGATAAAAACCTTCGAAACTGGCCTAAAATAAAAAGGCCGATTTACATCATAAATCACTGAAAATAAAAAATAATGCAATTTAAAGCCTCCTGTTGACGATTTAGTGCATATAGACTACTTGCATCGAAAAATGCTATTTTTTCAACACTCCCATAAAATTTCGCAATGTTTTCTCAAAAAAAATTAACATGAGGCGTTGATTTTTCAAGAAAATAAACCTGTAACTGGACAGTTAAACTGGGGACAGATTCGTGCGATGCACCCCCGTGAACGCGTACTCCTTCCCTTCCTTGGTTCTGTAACTTAAGTTAAGTATACTTCAGGGGGGCAATATGAGTCTTAAGACCGTTGCATAACTTCTCTTGGAGTGCGCCGTCAGTGTAACACAGCGGAAATAGAAAAAAAGAAAATATGTTCAACTCATTTGTAATGAACATCTTATGATGATTACAAACCTCGGATTTTTCACTCGAATTCTTGTGGTTATTCACATAAAGTCGATCAACCAGAGGTTATGCAACGGTCTTGTCGTGCTTTACAGTGTCTCCCTTCTTTTCAGAATTTTTTGTAGAAACGTGGTTTCGAGAAAGTAAAAAAATGGAAGGTCTAGTGGTGGTTTGCTGGCCACAAAGAAGGAGGAGTATTGATTTATTCCGTTGCCCCCGTGAAAGCGTACAAAGATTTCCCCAAAAATATCTCAATTTATCCCTAGAGATATTTAACACAAGATATTGTTTATAAGTTGGATATAGATCCATATTCGCAAAAAACTAAATGAGAAGCGGCAACATGGATTATCATGGCTTTTACTTCGTGAATACGCACCAATGATCATTGCCAATTAATGGGAGATAGAATAGCCTTTTTTCTGGTTCATGTAAGTCAGCCCCTTCTAAATCCAATGAAAAAGAATCGCCCTTTTCTCCGCTGTTTTCTGTCGTGCGCCAGCTGGTTAATCGTAGCTTGGGGAGAACCTTACGTAAGTGTTTGGCTCTCTCTGCTATCAGCGACAATGGGGATCTCCCTCTTTCTCTTCGCCGTCCTTCCCTCGCAATCCAAAAAAAGTCGATTTGTCTATGGGACGCTGTGGTATCTATCCGTGCAATCCGTCCAACTGTTTTGGATCGCTACCCCAACATATCAAGGCCTATTCGTCTATTTCCTCTACCTAGTGGCTATATTATTTATCGGCTTGCCTTTTGGTCTTTGGTTGCTTTGTTTTCCTAGTTCTCTCCCTTTATCCCTGCTTACAATCCTCTCTCTTGCCTCGGTGTGGACGTTGATAGAGTGGGCACGCCTCTTCCTTTTTTGTGGTTTTTCCCTAACCCATCTCGGTATAGGATTGGCCGCACACCCTATTTTTGTCCAAATGGCTACTCTCTTCGGCATCTATGGCCTTTCTTTTTTGACCGTTGTTTTTAATCTGTTAGCCTTAAATATCTTAGTTTCCTGGCAAAAAAAATGGATCACATACTGGGGCGTAGCCATCTTTTGCACCTTCCTCTGGGGATGGGGACAGATAAAATATCATGACAAAAGGGCAAAAAAACATTCACAAAAGATTAAAGCGGCTTTAGTACAAACTTCCCTTTTCCCTGACCAATATCACATCTTTATAGATAGGCAAAAAGAGTGGATTCCCCCTCTGACTCAATGGCAATATATGCTTGAACATATAGAATCTCTAGAGGAGAAAACAAGATTAGACTTTATTGTCTTTCCTGAATCTATTCTTTCTTTCCAAGCGAGAGAATGCGTATATGATTATGCTGATGTCCAAACCATACTGAAAAAAACTTGCGGAACTTCCTCAGAATCTACTCACAATTTGTTAACCCCTCCCTATGCAATGCGAAGGGGGGGGAAATGGTATATCAACCACCTTTTCTGGAGCCAATTCATCGCCAATCACTATCGGGCAGAGGTTATTATCGGATTGGAAGAAAGAGAGGCTCGTTCCTCACGCTTTTATGCATCAGCCTTTCACTTTGTCCCAACTTCCTTCCACATCGAGAGATATGATAAACGCATTTTACTTCCCATTGCTGAATATCTACCTTTCGAATCTTTGCAACCGCTAGCTGCTCGCTATGGTATCTCTAACTTCTTCACCCCAGGAAAAGAGGGAAAAGTTTTCCATGGAATCTGCCCCTTTAGCTTGTCAATCTGCTATGAAGAATGTGTAAACTATCTCGCACGAAAAGAGAGAAAACGAGGAGCTCAATTATTTATCAACATTACCAATGATGGCTGGTTTCCAAACTCTGCTTTACCAAGACAACACTTCTATCATGGATACTTGCGCTGCGTAGAAAATGGAGTCCCTCTGCTGCGATCTTGCAATACTGGGATTACTGCTGGAGTGGACAGTTTGGGGAGGGTGGTGGCGACCTTTCATGCGAGGGAAGCGGACTGTGAACGACAAAGGGGAGCCCTCCTTGTCGACCTTAACCTCTACTCTTATAAAACGCTCTACACCCTATGGGGAAATGGTGGAGTGATTTTACTCTCTATTTCATGTATTGTGATCGCCTTGGCTCATAAAAGAATCTCAGCTAAAATAAAAACGCGTCCCTTAAGGATTCTTCACTGACAAAGCATATAATTCCGAGAAAAATCGACAATTTTTGAAAAGCAGATTGATAAAAGATAAGACCGTTGCATAACCTCTGGTTGGTCAACTTTATATGAAAAACCATAAGAATTCGAGTGAGAAATCCGAGATTTGTAATCATCATAAAATATTAATTACAAATGAGTTAAATACATTCCCTCCTTTTCTATTTCCGTTGTATTACATAGCTTGGTAGTCAACAATGAACTTCAAGAGAAGTTATGCAACGATCTTAAGATGGAATCATGTACAGAGCAAGAAAAAACCATCCGCTTCGACTTTCTTAGAAGAAGTTTAACTGATTAATTTCTCAAAAGAGATTGAAAATAGAGCAGGGGTTTGGGACTTTGAAAAGGTGGTTCAGATTTTTTCGAGCGAGCTATATGAATGACGAGAATTAAAGTTAGGCTATAAGCCTCCCATTTATAAGACCACTCATAAATAGAATCTGTCCCCGGGGTGGTGATGAACATTTAATTTTGCAAGGAATTTTTACAAGGCGTACCAAAAAAAGGTTAAAAGCTCATGAGCGAGCGGACATAAAAGCTGGCAAACGAATGAACTTGATGAAAATAGCAAAATTACAACCTTTTCATAAGACGTACGCATTCACGGAGGGTAGCAAATCGACCTGAAATATTCGGCCAAACTGGTATTTTTTTTGTTTCGATCAGTAAATAGCACTAACCGAGCCTCAATCCTTGTCACTCTTATCAAATTTTCTAAAAGAAGACGAAAAAAATTTTTTTGTTACATACTGTGGTTGGTTAGGGGGGGGTAACTTTGAAGGGCTGCCCAGATGGCGAAGAAAAGGTCTGGTCAAGAAAGAAAAACTCTCTATTTGGAGAAAAGTCTTATCATTTCGAAGCAGGAATGTGCTCAATAGAAGGAAAGAGCTGCTCAGCTGGAACAGGGATATGCTTAGCTAGAAAAAGAGTGTATTCAGTAGAAAGTCAGGGAGGCAATGTGGCCATCCTGGCCACATAAGGGCACTCTATTCCGAGGATGAGGTCACTAAGAACGTAGATCTTTTTCCAGAAGAGTGTTCGGGCTGTCATATCAAAATTTTTGAAGAATCTGTGATATCCGTTCAATTGCATCAAGTAGCAGATATAGCAGAAATTTCTCCAAACATGACCCAATACCGAATACACACGCTTAAATGTACGCGTTATGGCAAAAATGCGAGCTCAACTACCCAGTGAAACATAGGTTAAGACCGTTGCATAACTTCCCTTAGAGCTTGTCGTTGATCACCAAGTCATGTGGCACATTGACCCTCTCGTTGCGTTCTTCTTCATTGCCATACCACTTCACCTCAGAAGAACGCCCTCCCGAAGATCACACCAACCACAAACATGCCAAAAAGAGACGGCCCCCTGCACAAAGGAAAGGTCCCCCAAGCATCACACAACCGAGATGATCGATTCAGTGAGTAAGGGCAAAAACTGGCCTTTCGAAAGATAACCTTGAACCCTCTACGGATCAGGGCACCACAACCTCTATTTTGTGGGAGCAACCTTTCCATTTGGTCTGATAAATCGTGCAAGGAAAAGCCCCACTAGGAACCACTGAATCAGGCAATCTATCATCATGACTAGGGTAAAGCGACAGCCAGCCCCAAACCAGTTCCAGTTGGGCAGTAGTCCCAACACTCCTACAATGAGTCCGATCACGGTCACGAATAGAAGCCGTCCACCATAATTGGTTGTCGCCATTCTCATGAGAAGTAAGATAATAAGAATCGTTCCAACACATTGGATAAGAAAAGAACAAAGATAGTAACTAGGACTGAGACAATGCGTTTTTCCCGTTTTAATCTGCGCATATATGAAAGGTCTTACCTTCGTCCCTTCAGATTTGCACCCCTGCCCCATTTGGCTCCGGTCCGCCTTGCTGGGAATAAACTGCTCGGAGGGAGCGATATACACCCCATCTACAACGGCATTCTCCTTGATTACCTCTAAAACACGTTCCTGATCACTAAACTGGTTGATCGTCATTTCATGCCAGGGGAGTATCCCCCAAGAAATAAACCCCCAAATACAAGCAATGATCCCACCAATCGCTCCACCAATAATCACTTTAAACATTATTCTCTCCTCAAAACAGGCCTATACGAAGTCAACGCCGACTAACTTATCCAAGGTAGAACATGACACCGCCTCCCATATGAGAGATTCCGGTTATCCTTCCCTGTTCTGTTATCAAACTGACACCTCTCCCATCTTCAGCCTCCTTATTTCACTCTTTCATAAAACAAGAAGAAATTAGAACACCCTCTCATCAAGCCAAGCCAAAACCACCCCCCACCTTCATCCCAGGGTCCCCAATATCCCAAGGTCTCGACCCAAACGGGCAACAAATACTCGAAAGAGCGCCCAGGGCCATCCTCTCCTGAACGCGCACATTCTGTCAAGAAACATCGCGCCTATATATATGAGGGATACGCGTTCACGGGGGTAGCGGAATAAACCGATATCCCTCCTGGTTTATAACCAGAAAACCACCACTAGACCTTCCATTTTTCACTTTCTCGAAACCGCGTTTCTCCGAAAAATTTTTGAATAAAAAGGAGACACTGCAGAGCACGACGCCCCCCAAAGTATACCTAATAGTTGCAGAACTAAGGAAGAGGGAGACCTTAATCCCATAGAAAGATTCAAAGAGCTCGGTTAGGAAGAGGCATGCATTTTTTGATCTTTGTTTCAAAGTGACGGCTACGATCATCAACCTTATCGATCAATCTAGCTCCCCAAGTTAATTGGCTTCCTAGAGAAATTTTTTTGAGTATCACATCTTGAGTATCATACAGGAACGAAGAGCCCTTTCAGCCAAGTTAAGACCATTGCATAACTTAAGACTGTTGCATAACCTCTTCCTTATGAAGGTAGAGAGCTGGTAAAATCTTTTCAGACATACGGAGAACCGAAAGCAAGGAGATATGAAATGTCATTTTTTCTTTTAGGAGCGAATGAGCGAATTGGAAAAACAAACAAGCTTATGAAACTTTTCAAACTTGTTAACTGGGATCGTGTAGACAAATGTTTGAGCAGTCTCCGCAAGAACGCGCTTTATTCCCTCGGGGGACCTATAAGGATATAATAAACTCTTTATGTTCAATGAGCCAGTGGTACAACTTGAGCAATATAGGGTTCGAGGAGGCTTTACGCGTTAGGTTGGACTTCATTTTATTCACAGGCTTTGAAGTAGAAACAGAGGTTCCGGATCACTCGACCCTTTGTCGATTCAGGAATATTCTCATCGACCAGGGATTGAACAAAGTTCCTTTTGAAGAGATCAATGAACAACTTGAAAGTATGAATATCAAAGTAAAGCAAGCGGAATGTGCTATATTGGATGCGACGATCATTGAATCCTCAGCAAGACCAAAGAAAACACTCGTTGTCCCCGAGAAAGCTCGTCAAGAAACAAAGCACTCCTCCTCCCATACTCTTAGAAAGTCAGTAGATCCCGATGCTGAATGGTTGATTAAAGGAGGAAAATATTATTTTGGCCCTGTTGAAAAATGGGAAGGCAGTGATAAAAACCTTCGAAACTGGCTTAAAATAAAATGGCCGATCTACATCGCAAATCACTGAAAATAAAAATAATGCAATTTAAAGCCTCCTGTTGAGGATTTAGTGCATATAGACCACTTGTATCGAAAAATGCCATTTTCTCAACAGGCCCATTTTGGGTATAAAGGTTTTGTTTTGGCTGACGCAAACAAGGGGTTTATTTCGAAAGTACATGTGACTCCAGCAAATCAAGGGGAAAGTCCTGAATTACCGAAGATGATGGAAGATGTTGAGACAAAGAGACTAATGACTGACAAAGCATATGATTCCGAGAAAAATCGACAATTTTTGAACAGTAGATCGATAAAAGATGGAATCATGTACAGGGCAAGAAAAAACCATTCACTCCGACCTTCTCAGAAGAAATTTAACCGGTTAATTTCTCAAAAAAGATTTAAAATCGAGCAGGGGTTTGGGACTTTGAAGAGGCGGTTCAGATTTTTTCGAGCGAGCTATATGACGAGAATTAAGGTAGAGGCTCAATTGAGATTGAAATCGATCTGTTTTAACCTTCTCAAGGCGGTGAATATGGTAAGGTTTGCATAAAATGGTCAAAAAGTAGATCCCCAAACCCGGATAAGCATAACAAATTGTTGAAACGATGGACGGATCTTTGAGTCTTGTACACGAAAATGACCAAAAATTCTTAAACTTTGAGCTCATTTTTTTAAAATACTTAGATTTTTCTGAATGAAACCAGACGGTTAGAGGTTATGCAACGGTCTTAAGTTATTCGTAGATTCGATTCCCTCTTCATAAAGAAAGGTCCCCAAATGTGCAAAACCTTTCAACAGGTTGCGGGCTAAGGATTTGCTTTGACGGACTTTTGCCTTTTCCGTTGCAAACATAAGAATCGTTCTAATGTTTTCGATGGGATCCTTCGCCTTCCCCTGCGACTCTTCTCTGGAAAACTTTCCCGCTTCATGGGCCTGTTGAGAAAATAGCCGTTTTTGAGGCAAATTATGACTAGATTTATGCTTGCCCTTGTCTCTGATTTGATTATTTTACCCATGATTTTGTGTTTTTTACAAAATCAGGGCAGGAGGGACTGCTCAAAACCCTTGCAAAACTGTGTCATGTATGCTAATCAGTCGTTTGAAATTATGAACAAGAAGCTACATAAGACCCTGAAACTGATTCTTGGCAATCCCTTATATGTCCTTTCTTACTTTGCCTAGAAAACACCCTCCCGTAAGGCGTTCTCTGTTTTGAAATCAGTCGATCTCTCTCAAAATCTTTCTCTCTCATATTGTTTTTTTAAATCACTCTGCTGGTACAGACATTCTGCCTTATAATAAGAAACGCTTTCTTACTACAATACTCTTTGTCAACAAACACCACGGTTTCCTTCGGACAAATGAGCTTAAGTCCTTGATCATCAGTAATATTTGCTGGAGTGATTACAACTTTAACCATCAATCCTACATTTCATACAAACGGCTACATTATCTTTTGTACCCATATCAAAGTTTACTTTTTCCCTTACATCCCACTCTCATTTATTTGTCAGTAGTCACTTTCTTCGCTATTTTGTTGTTAAAAATTTTAAGTCCTTTTTCTACTGCTTCGTCTCATTCCTTCTATAGACTTGTCTTTGAAATAATCTGTGACGCATCTACAAAACTGAATTCTTCTGCAATGAGTCCTTGTGCTTTCAGCTGAAAAGTTGAATTTCCTAAATAATTCAGCCAGTCTTTTTGTCCCAATCTTAGATCTTAGGTGTGAAAAATAGGTGTGATCTGGAGTTTTTTCTAACAGAGAAAAACCGCAAAAAAATTTCCCCAAAACATTTTCCCTAAGAAAACGTTCAAGTTCTTTATCGCTTAAATTTTCCATCCACTGTAACACGAGAGCCTTAAAGCCCGATTCAAAATGATAACCCTTACGACCTTTATTTTCATAAAAATAGCACCTTCAAAAATACACACAATCTTTCAAAATTCACAATACGTAGCAACTTTCGATAAGGGTGATCTTTACACACTAAATCATCAATGGGTGTCTCAAACATATCTTGCTCCTGTTTTCGTATAGATTTGAATATAGTCTTTGTACTGAATTGCTTATGAGCGAATTATACCTCTCAAGTCCCTTTATTTTAAATTGGTTTTGAAAAATTTTGTCGACATCTCCCATTTCTCAACAGGCCCATGAATCATTAAGAGGATTGTCACCAGAGAGGTTTACTAAACAACGGGCACAACTGCTAGCAAATAACAAAAGCATTTGTAAATGAAAGGGTTGCAATTTTACTATTTTCATCAATCTCGTTCGTTCATCAGCTTTTATGTCCGCTCGCTCACGAACTTGTAACCTTTTTTTGGTGCGCCCTATAAAAATTCCTTGCAAAATTAAATGCTTATCAAGATTCATACTTAATGAATGGTCTTATAAGTGGAAGGTTTACACTCTCAATCTATAACTGACAAAGTTGTGCGATCCTCTCAGCAAATTGCACATGTAACAACGACTAAACAATTAGCAGGTCAAGCCATTGCATCACTTCCCTTAAGGCTTGTCGTTGACCGTCGATCCGTACAACACAACGAAAATAGAAAGAGGGAAATATATCTATAAGTAATTTGTAATGAAAAACTTATAATGAATACAAATTTTAGATTCCCCACCTGAATTCTCACGGTTTTTTTACATCGAGTCGACTAATCATAAGGTGATGCAACGGTTTTAGGCCTCAGATTCGCCAGGTGTGATTGCACAAATTAAAACATGAAAAAGGATCAAAACACCACAATTCTTCAAAAATGTGCATTCACAGGGTAAATGCTACTACAGTCCACATTGACCACTTTTCGTTTATCCTTTGCAAATTTGATTGATATCTAATTCATAACCAATATCTTGTACTGAACATTTTCTAGGAATAAATTGAAATATTCTCAAAAAATCTTCTCCTTGAGATCACAATCAATCTCATGTTCAAACATCACAAAAAAGCAATTTTACAACGTGAAATATGAACAAAATTGTGCAATTTTTTCTCAAAGAAAGTGGGAATAAGACGTTGATTGTCAATCAAAACAAAATTACCAAAAAAAGTTGCATTGGGAATAGAGGTAGTATGACAGATCCCTGTGAACGCGTTCGATTCAGGTGGGCTAAATCATCGGTCCACTCCATAATGCAACAACAATGGTTTGTCACACGAAAAAAGATCCTAATTATTTTTCGAGCAATATCATGGAGTCACCCACATCCTACCCTGTTTCCACTTGCTCAAGTAGAAACAGAAAAAACATTTCTTTCAAAAAAAGGGTGAGCGAATTATTAAGAGGGAAAGGACGTTATTGAGGTTAGACAGATGCTCTATCAAAGAAAAAAGAAGAGGAGGAAAAAATGAGTCCCACAGAATTGGAACATTTATATCATCAATTCACCACCAATTTAGGAGAGCTATTGCCTGAAGGAGTGGTTGAGGTGGATTTGGCCCTTCTTGAAGCAACAGGACTGTTAGAGTCGGAAACTTTGAATGAGGACCAAGCGATCATTGAACAACTGCCATACTACTTCCACGTCGTGGAAACTTCCGATAAAGTCATGTTGTTCAATCACCAATTTGTCGTTTGGATCGCCCCTAAGGTTATTCAAGATGTCGCAACAACTCTTATTATGATCGCACTAGTGAAGGGAGAAAAGGTAAATCTGGAAGTAGCCTTTTCCACACAAGGAGCTTACAATACACCAAAATGCATTTTGAAGCTCTTGAGATATTATCTATCGGAGGTAATTGATACAGAACAGACGATTGCTTCCATAGGACAAAACGATCTCCCATGTCACGACTGAAACGTGGCCAGTGTACGGATGCTAACATAGACAACTGAAGAAGCAATTATGACGGATAGGAGCAGGGAGACCATTTCTTCAAGGTGAGGCTGTTTTGATTTCCCATTCTTTCGTAAACAACCTCATCCATGATCCTTTTGATAAAGGCAATTCCTAGCCCCCCTATTGGCTGTTCTTCGATGGAAAGGTCAGGATCTTTCGGTACGGAGTATTGTGATGGATCAAAGCGATGACCTCGATCGCGAATAACGATCTCAACGCACCGGCCGGGAATTAACCGATAAATAACCTGAATGTGTCCCTGCTGATCTTGATAAGCATGTTTGATAACATTAACAAGTGCTTCTTCTACAGCAATCTCGATCTTTTTTTGATCTGCTGGATCATACTCCTCCTTCGGAAGATGGTTGCGCAACCTGTCGAGGGCGAGACGAAGGTATGTCATATCCGCCCGGATCGTAAAAGAGATAGTAAGACCTTGGTCCTTGGCGCGCTTGACTCGATCATTCATGCTACCCACCTTTATCATATCGGCCCTCATTTTTTGCAACTCTTTCCCTATAATAAGACCGTTGCATAACTTCCCTTAGGGCTTGTCGTTGATCACCAAGCCATTTGACACAAAGAAAATAGAAAAGAGGAAAATATGTATAAGCAATTTACAATGAAGAACTTGCCTAGACTGTAAATTTTGGGCCCTTCGCTTGAATTCTCATGGTTTTTCACATTAAATTGGTCAATCAGAGGTTATGCAACGGTCTTATAATAGAACTGATCATCGGATAAATCTTGACCGAAACCGATGAAATTAGGATCTTGGGGAGGCTGATGAGACTATAACGCGCGAAAAATAGCCTCACGATGGAAAGAGAGTCTACTTTATATCTCACCACCCGTAAGCATGGGTTTCTTCCATTTTGATCGTTTTTGTGGATTATGTGGACAGGGGGCGCCAACGATAAGATCATGAAATAAACCGATATTGGGTTTGCACAAGCGAATGGGCAACCCTGTTGACACGTGATTCTATTGCACAAATCAAAAGAGAAGGGCGGAATCGTAAACGATTCATTCTAAGTGCATAAACAAAAAAAAGAAGAGAGTGCGAAAAGAAATCAGACACATACACAAACATTCTTGGGCCGGATTAAATATACGCATTCGCGGAAGGTATATCGCGCTAATCTATCCCCGATGCAACTTTCTGGGTACACGTTCACGGGGGTAGAGATTATATCCAATTCAAAACTGTTGCATACCTCTGGTTGACCAACTTAATGCGAAAAACCATGGGAATTCAAGCGAATGGCCCAAAATTTACAGCCTGAGTAAGTTTTTCATTATAAATTGCTTATACGGGAATGTTGAGAAAATAGCATTTCGATGCAAGTGGTCTATACGCATTAAATCGTCAACAGGAGACTTTAAATTGCATTATTTTTATTTTCAATGGTTTATGATGTAGGTCGTCCATTTTATTTTAGGCCAGTTTCGAAAGTTTGTATCACTGCCTTCCCATTTTTCAACAGGGCCTATACATATTTTCCTCCTTTCTCTTTTTGTTGTGCCACATGGCTTGATGATCAACGACAAACCCTAAGGGAAGTTATGCAACGGTCTTAATTCACCTAATCATTCCTCAATTTAGATTTTTCGAATTTTATTCATATCTGGCTCATAACCAAGTCTTTGCATTAAAAATTCCAGGGACAAATTAAGACAGTCTTAGGGCAGATTCGTACGACGCACCCCCCGTGAACGCATACCTTTCTGGCCACGATGCAACTTTCTGGCTTCACGTTTTCAACATGCGCAATAGTCTTCCTCAGCAAACGCATATCTGTTGGATAGAGATTTTATTTCAGAGAGAAGTATACTAGCTCATAAGAGAACAAGATTCGGGTAGAAAAGGGCTCAAATGTCAGAACTAGAATATGCAAGGTGTTTGAAAAAGCAGCAGCAAATCATAGAACAGTTTTCCTCCCTCCCCTCCGCAGAAAAAAAGTATGAGCAAATCATTATCATGGGTCGCTCCCTACCCACATACCCTGCCCATTTAATGCAAAACGATTATCTGATCAGGGGATGTCAAAGCACTCTCTATCTCTTTTCCTCCCTAGAAAGTGGGCGTATGCACTACCAGATCTATTCTGATGCTTTGATTTCAGCAGGGTTAGCTGCTCTACTGCGCGTGGTATATGAGGGGGAATCCCCCCAGACTGTTCTTTATTGCTCTCCATATTTTTTAAAGGAGATTGGGCTCTTTCAATTGCTCACTTTGCCACGTTCTCATGGACTTAGACATCTATATACTAAAATGCAAAAGGATGCCCTAGAGTGTAGTCAACGGTTGGATTAGAGAGGGTAGAGGTTACCTCCGACAAAGCGATATAGCATGAGGCATACGTACAACTTTTCTGAACCCTGTGTTAAATGTTTTTCTTTCATCTCAATTTTTTTGGTCTCTTCCCCAAACTTTCCGTTCATATAGCTTAGAAACAATCTATATATTTTCCAAAGCCGTTGCACAATTTCCCTTAGAACATGTCGTTGACCATTGAGCCATACAATACAACAGACATAGAAAAAGAAGGAGCATATCTAATCCATTTGCAATAAAAAGCCTATAATGATTACAAATTTTGGATTCTTCCACATCAGGAATTGGACGCAATAGTCTTTTTTTTTGAAAAAAAATTTATCCATTACTCTCCTCCATTCTCTATATTTTGGTTTATGCAATGGCGCCACGCTCGGAGTAATTCACGCGTTGAGTCTATTCAACTCAGGGAAAAAGAAGCAATGAGGAAGCAAGCGCGTGCGTAGTTGAGCACACAGTCAATAGAATCAAATAACCATGCCCAAAGCATGGCAACAAAATTCCACGGGTGCCCTACAGGCTATCACACCTTTGTTTTTTTCAATCCTTCTCTACGAAACCGTTTCCTCTATGCCTTCCCACCACCGATGTAGGCCTAAATCTCCTTGGTGACCGCTTTATTCATTTGTAGTCTGTTGCTTTAGCAATTCCAGTGCCGAAGACCCCCACCTTTCCTCGATCACTGTAGACAAGCCAGAAGAACATTCCTCGGAACAACTCGATGCGAAAATGCACGTAATATGAACAGTCAAACAGGGAATAAAGCCGGCTTCGTCTATCTCTTCGACAGAAAATAAGCTTATCGTCCTTGTGACCAATGCTGATAGAGGCCTCCGAAACATCTAACTTGTAGAAGATCTCGCGTAGGGATAATTTCGAGACTTTCAATACCTTGTGCTGCATCCCATCTCTTGTTTTCTTGCTTGCATTCAATGATGGTCCCGTGCAAAAAGGCTATCATCAAGCATATTTTCACATGATCTGCACAATTTTCTGGGCCTTTCATCAAAACCCGCAGGACCAAACAAGAGGAAGTATTTATTGCTATCATGATCTTCCCCCTGCTGTCCTGCACGCGCAATGGACTCTCCTTCAATCAGTGGTTCTAATTTCCGGAGGGAAAAGGTAAGAAATATTTCCTTTATAAAGAAATAAAACCTCTCCCACTCTTTATTGACGAGTAATTCGTCCAATATTGACGAATTAACTCCAGAAAGAGAGTTGCCAATCGCTTAACCGATCCAAGCAACTCCGAACGATTAAGAACTCCTACCGCTTTAAACATATGTGGCCGAGCGCGAGCTAAAACGAGCGCATTGGAGCCTACCTTAGCTCGAGCTTATCCTACGTGATCGTTCGTCAATATCTTATTGCACAAAATGAACAAACTCTGAAACCGTTCCTGATGAACATCTGCATCTTTCTTTAAAGTTTAATTCATTTTTCAGATGCTGGTCGGATAGAAAACCCGATTGATTCATCTGTCATTAATAACGGTAAAATCGTTGCATAACCTCTGATTGACCAACTTAATGCGAAAAACCATGGGAATTCAAGCGAAGGGCCCAAAATTTTGCAATCTAAGTAAGTTTTTCATTATAAATTTCTTATACATATTCTCCTCTTTCCTATTTTCGTTGTGCCACATGGATTGGTGATCAATGACAAGCTCTAAGGGAAGTTATGCAACGGTCTTCATGTTAGACTCCTCATTCGAACTTTCGCAGTTTTTCATGCAAAGTCGACCAATCGGATGTGATGCAACGATCTTAACCTATTCTACTTTTTTCAATATATGCAATTCATCCCTGAAAAAATTTATCACAAGATATTGGTTATAAGTTGGATATAAACCAAATTCACAAAAATTGAATGCAAAGAGAGTTGTAGGGGGGTCACTTGTCCCATGAATGTGTACCATGTTACACCATGGTCTTTTATTTGCCTTGTGGTATAGAAGATGGGGAAAACAGAGTGCGCAATTACTTTGGGATGTATATGCAAAACGCAAAAGCAAGGAAATCGTTTGATTCCCCTTGATAAGGTGATGAGATGATAGTAGACATATTTTCAAAATGGTGTGTGCAGAGGAAGGGGTAAAAAGAGGAGAGAGTGAGAGCACAAGTTAGAGAATAGAATGGATGGTCGTTTTTATGAACAATTGAATCTGGGAAAATGTGTAGATCCTCATGCTCTCCTTGGTTTGCACGATAAGGGTCGATTGATTCGTGTGTACCGCCCTGGATGGCGGGAAGTCGTTGTGCAAATCAGGGGATTTGTCCTTTCTTTACCTGAAATCAATAAAGGGATATTTGAATATCGATCATCGGAAGCGCTCTCCAGGTTGGAGTATAAAGTGATGAGGAGTGGGGGGGGGTTTTCTCACGATCCCTATACCTTTTTTCCTACCTTTACCGAATATGATGAGTCCTGTTTCCAAAGAGGAAAGCATGAATATTTACACCGTGTGATGGGGGGGAGAATCACATGGCATGAAGGGGTCCTCGGAGTGAAGTTTGCCGTGTGGGCTCCCTGCGCGTCTGGGGTCTCATTGGTCGGAGACTTCAATGAATGGCATCCTTACATGCATCCCATGCGTCGTTTGGGCATGTCGGGGGTGTGGGAACTCTTCATCCCCGATCTTCAAGAGGGAGAGAAATATAAATTTGTCGTGATGACTTCACAGGGGCAACAGTTATACAAAGCGGATCCCTTCGCTTTCCAAAGTGAATCTCGACCAAAAACGGCCTCTATCGTCCGTTCTGTTGATCACTATCGATGGCAAGACCATCAGTGGATGGAACAGAGGGAAAAACGCTCTTTGCTGCCACAGCCGATCAATATCTATGAGCTCCATTTAGGCTCTTGGAAAAAAGAGATAGGGCAACCACTTAATTATAAAAAGTTGGCCCCTCTTCTCGCGAACTATTGTAAAATGATGTCATATACCCATGTAGAGTTGATGCCAATTATGGAACATCATCTCGATGAATCTTGGGGATACCAGGTGACGGGATTTTATGCCATTTCCCAGAGATATGGAGAAATCGAAGATTTTCAATATTTTGTAGATTACTTACATCGGGAAAATATCGGAGTCATCTTGGACTGGGTTCCGGGCCACTTTCCTACCGACAGCCACTTCTTGGCTCGGTTTGATGGCACCTGTCTCTATGAACATCTCGATCCTCGCCAGGGGTATCATCCCCATTGGCATACCTATATTTTTAACTACGGACGTTACGAAGTTCGAAATTTTTTGCTGGGCAGCGCAATTTTTTACCTAGAAACCATGCACATCGATGGATTAAGAGTCGATGCTGTCTCTTCTATTGTCTACTTGAACTTTGGCCGTCAGGATCAGGAATGGATTCCTAATCGAGAAGGGGGGCATGAAAATTTAGACGGCATTTTTTTTCTTCAAGAGTTAAATCGACAAGTGCATGAAAAATTTCCAGGCGCGTTGATGATTGCAGAAGAATCTCATGCCTATCCAGGAATCACTGAAAAGAAGGGGTTGGGATTTGACTTCACATGGTCTTTAGGATGGATGAACGACACGCTTTCCTTCTTTCAAACGGACTTTCCCAATAGAAAGAAGAAGTTTGACCAATTACTCAGTCCCTTTCACTACTGTTTTTTCGAAAATTATGTTCTATCCTTATCTCACGATGAGGTGGTTCACTTGAAAAAAAGTTTACTCTCCAAAATGCCAGGTAATGAATGGCAAAAGTTTGCAAATTTGCGCTTATTGCTCAGCTATATGATCTGCTGTCCAGGAAAAAAGCTTCTTTTCATGGGTGGAGAGATCGGGCAATGGCATGAGTGGAATTGTAAGGAAGAGATTAGTTGGGATCTATTGCAGGTTCCTTACCATCAGCAGCTACATCGTTGTATGAAGGAGCTTTATGCGCTTTATTCTTCCCAAGATCCCTTGTGGTACTATGACAATTCTGATGCCAATTCTAATCGGGGGTTTGCCTGGTTGCTGTGCGCCCCTCCATTGGTCAGTTACTTTCGAAGGGGATCGAGAGAAAACCTTTTATGCATCCACAATTTTTATGAGGGAAAGATAAAAAATGCACAGTTACCCATAGACTCCAACCATTCTTGGAAAGTCCTTTTTAGTACGGATTGTAAAGAATATGGAGGATTAGGAGAGATGGATGATCCCATCATATGCAAGGGGAAATCGCTCTGTCTCACCCTACCCCCGTTGACGACTCTGATTCTTTCCCGAGAGGGATGACAACAGTTCTCCTCAAAACATATCCCTCCCTAAACGCTTCTTCCTTGTCAGAGGATCTTGGTCTTTGTATATTCATCTTAAGAAAGAACCAGAATCGGACAGATTCAATTCAGTGAAGGAGGCCGCTTTTTCATCAATATGGGAATATCTAAATGGGAATATCTAAAGCTCATTCGGGAGATTCAAAAACATAATGAACACTATTTTCAGGAAAATGCTCCCCTGATTTCAGACTATGAATATGATCTTTTGGTTAAACGGGCGGAAACAGCGGAGAAAGCACATCCAGAATGGGTTGCGCAAGAGACTCCCACACAACACATAGGGGAAACTCCCACGGTTCAAGATTTTCAAACAGTGAAACATTCTATACCCATGCTCTCCCTAAGCAATACCTACTCGGAACAAGAAATCATTGACTTTGTCAACAGAATGGAGAAATTACTGGGAAAGAGATCGATAGAATATTGTGTGGAATTAAAGATTGATGGAGTGGCGATTGCATTGCGCTATCAAAAGGGAGTCCTAGCGCAGGGAATTACACGGGGAGATGGACAGTATGGTGACGACATCACGCATAACCTCTCGATGATTGCCTCACTCCCCCTCAAGCCTAAAGGAGATCTTCCCTACTCCGCCGCTTTTGAGGTGAGAGGAGAGGTCTTTATCCCTAGGAAAGCGTTTATGGAGATGAATAGGCTCAGACGGGAACGTGGGGAGAGAGAATGGGCAAACCCACGCAATGCCACAGCAGGTTCTCTGAAGCTTTTAGATCCTAAGAAAAAGGAGGGCCGAAAATTAGACCTAATCTGCTATCACCTGCATCTCCCCCATTCGCCTCTACGTACCCAGGAGGAGATCTTGGACAGGTTAACTCAAATGGGCTTCCCAACAGGGATTTCTCAACATCATCTGTTGTGCCATAACAGTGAAGAAATCTTGACTTTTGCAGAAAAAGTCGCTCAATTCAAGCCCTCTCTTCCTTTCGAAATCGATGGCATCGTCATCAAAGTCAACCATCTTGCTGATCAGAAAAAGGTGGGCTTTACCCATAAAAGTCCTCGCTGGGCCACAGCATACAAATTTGCTCCAAAGCAGGTAGAAACGGTGGTAAAAAAAATTTGCGTACAGGTGGGACGTACTGGGGTCCTTACTCCTGTAGCGGAGTTAGAGCCCGTCGTTCTTTCGGGAAGCACGATCTCCCGTGTGACCCTACATAACTTCGAAGAAATAACGCGCAAAGATATCCGCGTTGGGGATTATGTAATCGTGGCCAAAGGGGGAGAGGTGATCCCTAAAGTGGTGAAAAGCGTTGTGGAAAAGCGCACCTCAGATCTTTGTCCTTACTCTATTCCTGCGTCCTGTCCAATGTGTGGTTCTCCCCTGGTAAAGAAGGGGAAGGAGGTTGCTCTTCGCTGTTCTAATTTTTACAGATGTAGAGGACAAACTTTGAGAACCCTCTCCTTTTTCACAGGAAAAAAAGCGATGGATATTCCCCATCTGGGAAGGAAGGTAGTAGAAAGACTATTTTCTTATGGTTTAATTGTCCGTCCCTCAGACCTTTATCGGTTAACCGATAATGACTTGCGGCAGGTAGAAGGATTTCAAGATAAATCGATCGATCACCTGCTAAAAGGCATCGCCTCTTCCAAAAAACCTTCCCTATCTCGTCTGATCTATGCTCTTGGAATTCCCTTAGTTGGCGAGGAGAGCGCACATATCCTGGCTAAGAGAATCGGTTCACTGAAAAAATTAATGATTTGCCCCCCAGAAGAGTTGGAAAAGGTGGAGGGGATCGGTCCAAAAATGTCTCATTCTATTTTCTCTTTTTTTCAAGATCCTAACTCCTTAGAGGAGATCCACACACTACTCGCAATGGGGATCACGCCCAAGGAAGAAGAGAAGGTGGTGGCCCATTCCTATCCTTTTGCAGACAAAAACATTGTGCTGACGGGAAAGTTAATTCAATACACTCGTTCCCAGGCTGCAGAGATCATTAGAAAAGGAGGTGGGCGGGTGATGACCCAGGTCAACCTTCATACGCATTATGTCATCGTAGGTGAAGAACCGGGAACAAAATACCAAAGAGCATGCGAGTTGGGGATTCCTTGCCTCCAAGAGGAGGAATGGATAAAAATGTTTTCCTCTCCTCCCCCTCATATCGAAGAATAGAGGACGGGTAAAAGAGGCGGATCGATGACAGAGCGACATCCAAGGATAAAAAGATAGAATGAACCAGATGAAACCGATCATTTACAAGGAAAATAGTGAAAAAAACGGTTGAGTATGATACTCTGCCCGAGGTGTAGCCCTGGTCGACTCTCCTCTCTCTGACCGTTTGGATATGAGGAGAGCGAGCGGTCGGGATGGGGTATATTTCCGAAGAGGAGAGCAGGATTGATGGGTAAAAGAGAAAGTCGGACGAGTTTGGTAACCAAGGAGGCCGCGCGTAGTTCTAGACGTTGGTTTTTGCTAGATGTTGAGGGGAAAACCTTGGGTAGGGTTGCAGGAGAGGTCGCAAGAATTCTCAGGGGTAAACATAAAGTCACCTTCACCCCCCACATTGATTGCGGAGATGGAGTGGTGATCGTTAACGCTTCGAAGATCAGAGTGACGGGGAAAAAGGAAGGGCAGAAGGTCTACCGGCATTACACGGGATTTATGGGGGGTATGAGGGAGATTCCCTATCGCGTCATGCAAGCGAGAAAACCTGCTTTTATTTTGTGGCATGCGGTGAAGGGGATGATGCCAAAGACCAAATTGGCTCGAGCACAGATGAAAAGGTTGCGCATAGAAGGCGGTGGCCAGCACCAGTTGTGTGCGCAGCAGCCTGTTGCTCTGGAGATATAAGGCGGTTTAACAAGATTTACAGCATAGGGAGTGAAGATGGAAAAGAGAGAATTTATCGGTGTAGGTAGGAGAAAGAGAGCTGTGGCCTCCGTCCGCCTGAGGAGGGGAGGAGGGACAATCGACATCAATGGCAGGTCGTTTCAAAACTATTTTCCAGATAACCTGCAGCGGGATAATGCTCTAGCCCCTTTGAAAAAAGTGGAAGCTGTGGATAAGTATGATTTGATCATCCGAGCAAGAGGAGGAGGAATCGAGGGACAGGTCGTTGCCGTCCGTTTAGGCATTGCCCGAGCCCTCGTCAAAGAGGATGAAACGAAGCGATCCTTGCTTAAAGTCGAGGGGTTTTTGACAAGAGATCCAAGAAAAAAAGAACGAAAGAAATATGGTTATGCTGGTGCAAGGAAGAGCTTTCAGTTTTCTAAGCGTTGATCTATCCTCTGAGGAGGGGGCAGATTTCTCATTTGCTTTCTTTCATGTCTACCCCGTGTAGAACTTTTTTTCTTCGCACCTACGGATGTCAGATGAACGAGCTAGACTCTCAGCTCATCGTTGGACAGCTTGAACTGTTGGGATGGAGTAGAGTAGATCAGGAGGGGGAGGCTGAACTGTTAATCTTCAACACATGCTCTGTACGGGATTTGGCAGAGCGAAAGGTGATGGGAAAGATTGGACAGTTGGGTCGCAAGCGGAAGAGACAGATTGTTGGCATCGTCGGGTGTATGGCTATGTCTAAAAAGGGAGAGTTGTTGCGCAAGCTTCCTAATTTAGATTTTGTTTTAGGCACAAATAACCTGACCGATCTTCCTATGGTGTTGGACCATGTTATACAAACAGGAAAGACTCAAGTACTTACGGACCCTCATCCCACAGGATCATTAGACTATTCTCTGGCTAAAAGGGATCATCATGTTAAAGCCTATGTTTCCATTATTCGAGGGTGCAATAAATTTTGCACCTACTGCATCGTGCCCTACACTCGTGGTCGGGAGGTTTCTCGACCTCCTGAAGAGATCGTAGAGGAATGCACTATTTTAGCAAAGAGAGGGTATAGGGAGATCACTTTGCTAGGACAAAATGTGAACAGTTACGGAAAAGACCAAAAAGGGTGGCATGTTCTTTTCCCAGATTTGCTTTATCGACTGGATAAAATTGAAGGGATTAAAAGAATTCGATTTTTAACCAGCCATCCCGTCGACATTACGATAGAGCTGATGGAAGCAATTCGCGATCTTCCTTCCCTCTGCGAATTTGTGCATTTTCCTGCCCAATCTGGATCAAACCGCATCCTAAAAAGGATGCATCGCCTCTATACTCGAGAAGAATATCTACAAAAATGTTGGCAACTCAGGGAAATCATTCGCGAAGGTTCTATAGGAACGGACATGATCGTTGGATTCCCTACAGAAACTGAGGAGGACTTTCAGGAAAGCTGTACTCTCTTCAAAGAAATAGGTTATCAGGTAGCTTTTCTCTATACCTACAGCCCAAGAAAGGGGACCCCTGCGATGAGGTGGGGAGACGATGTTCCCTGCTCAGTCAAGGAAGAACGTTTGCAACGACTTATGGCCCTTCATGAGGAATTTTCCAACCGCCATTTGGAAAGGATGTTGCACAAGGAGGTTGAAGTATTAATTGAAAGAAAAAACAGAGAGGGGTGGCTTTATGGAAGGACTCGGAGGTGGGAGAAAGTCATCTTTCCCGGAGAAGATGAGAAGATTGGAACGTTGCAGAGAGTGCATATCGACTCCTACCGTCATCAAACCTTGATCGGCCATCTTGTCCCTGTTCCTTCCTTCCCTTCACTCCCCTCTTCCTAAAAGATCATCTCACCCCTTTGAAGCATAGGACCTCAAATGTATCGCAGATAGTCTAGATATATTTCTTTCCTTTCCTATATCCGTTGTGTTGCACATTTCAGCGATCAACAATGCGCTCCAGAGGAAAATAGTGCAGTGGGACCTCACCATTGCTCGATTGGAACAGAGATCACAAGCCTATTTCCCCCTAAATATTGGCGCAACCGTCTTGCCTCTTTCCTTCTCAGAACAACCCCCTTTTATGAATACATAAAGCACCAATCCCAAAAAATAATTTAACACATTCGTCTAACGTCTAAATCCAAGTTTTCACACACTACCTAGAAGACCTGTTCACTGATTCTAAGGATCATAAGGTAATTATACGATAAACAATGGTCTGATGGGTCATGTTTAAATTTATGAAATTATTTTTTTAGGTTAGCATAAAAAGGGATATGACAAAATAAAAGTATCAGACTAATATTCAGTAATTTCTATAACGGTTCTTATGCCATCATGTTGCTATATTTCTTGCAAAATTACACTTCACTATTTTATCCAAGAGGAGAAGCAATATATTTGCCAAGGAGGCAATCATGAACGATATTCCCCCAGTGGATCACAGAACAGGTCAGGACAATTTCCCTTTGAAAGTCCCAGAAGAATCAAAAGGGAACCGGAAAGTGAGTCAACCTTCGGAACTTGGAAAAACCGACCAACATATACATCGAGTGGCTATGTTGGTCATAAGCCCCTCCCGTTCAAACTAGAGAAAACGAACCGATTTCTTTGATTTTTATCAATACAATATAAAAGGATGCCTTTCAGTAGGTTGCGTTACCTTTTGTCAGCAGATCATGTATGCTTTTCGAACATTTATGTTCATAGTCCTCTTGGGTTCCTCTCTCATCGATTTGCCCCAAGCCCCATCTCATAGATGGCTGAAGCATTGGCTGGCAAAAAAAGCAGTAGGTGACATTGGCATTGTCTTTTAAAAGACAAACGCTTAGCATGTCTTCTTGTTTAAAAGGTGCGGGGCATAGCGCAGTTTGGCTAGCGCGGCTGCTTTGGGAGCAGTAGGTCGGGGGTTCAAATCCCTCTGCCCCGAACTGTGATCAGCCCATTCCTTCCAGCTTCTACGGCCGTTGAACGGGTTTGCTGGAGTTCGGGATAAAGAAAATGGTGTCCATCCCCCTTTGCTACGATGGGGTGCGGGGAGAATTAACCAAGGGGGCTCAACGTTGCGACAGAGGCTAGAGATCCCCTATTTGTGGGAAGATCGGGTTCCTCTTTTAAAAGATCGACTTTTTTATATCCCTCAACATTATGAGGCGCACTGTCGGTCTGTTTTCCCCCCTTGGTCCTCCCTTTTTGGCAATATTCATCATGTCCACATCGAATACTGTAGCGGAAATGGGGAATGGATTCTTGAAAAGGCAGCGACCCATCCCCACCTAAATTGGGTAGCTGTAGACTGGAATTTCCGCCGCATCCAGAAGATCTATGCAAAACGAAAAAGTCGTGGACTGAAAAATGTGTTCATCGTCTTCGGGGAATCTTTTACCTTTACTCGAGAGTATGTGCCATCGGAAAGTGTAGAAGCGCTCTACATTAATTTTCCAGATCCTTGGCCAAAGAGACGACATGCTAAACATCGGTTGATTCATTCTCCCTTTGTTCAGGAGTTGTCTCGCATCCTTTTACCCTTTGGTACTTTACACTTGGTAACAGACCATGCTGATTATGGCCAACAGATGCGTTTCATGCTTGATGCATTGCACCAGTGGAAATGGACTGAACCTGACGACCTCGCCGATTATGGAACCTCTTATTTTGCTCGACTGTGGCAATCAAAGGGGAGGTCAATCTATTCTCTCCGCTATCAAAAGTGGCCCTCAGAGGATAAAAAACCATTCACACACTTTGCCGAAAGTCTGCCCATAAAAAAATCTGACCAAACTCTCTAACTCAGATCGTTCTCCTTCGGGAGAGAGTGAAATCCTACACTTAATTTAAGTAAGAACAGCTAACCTCAAATCAAAGACCGTTGCATAACCTCTGATTGACCAACTTAATGGCCCTGTTGAAAAATGGGAAGGCAGTGATAAAAACCTTCGAAACTGGCCTAAAATAAAATGGCCGATCTACATCATAAATCACTGAAAATAAAAATAATGCAATTTAAAGCCTCCTCTTGAGGATTTAGTTCATATAGACCACTTGTATCGAAAAATGCCATTTTCTCAACGGGCCCTTAATATGAAAAACCAGGGGAATTCAAGCGAAGGGTCCAAAATTTACAGTCTAAGTAAGTTTTTCATTATAAATTGCTTATACATATTTTCCTCTTTTCTATTTTCGTTGTGCCACATGGCTTGATGATCAACGACAAGCTCTAAGGGAAGTTATGCAACGGTCTTAATCATTCCAATATTCCACATTTTTTGAACATTGTTGCATGGATCGTGCAGATAGCCCAATCCTATTCGCTTTGAGTTTTCCTTTATAGGAGGGAAGAGAGGTCACGTGTCGAAGTAGATCGATAAAGTTCTCTACACATACCATGCAGCCATGTTTTGTAATAACATCCTTTCAAACAATAAACCACCCATAGTAAACTGGGACATTAAGTCCGGAGCAAATCAAGAGGAGGTTTGTGTCAATGTCAAAAATTGGGACAAATGAACTGAGAGCAGGGATGAAAATCGAACATGAAGGAGCACCCTATGAGGTGGTAAACGTTCAGTTCGTTAAGCCAGGCAAGGGACAACCCTTTATTCGCACAAAATTCAAGCACCTTCTTGCTGGCAAGGTCATTGAACGCACCTTTAAATCGGGAGAGTGGCTGAAGCTAGCAGATGTGGAGGAGTCCTCCTACCGTTTGACCTATCAAGACGGAGACTCCGTGCATTTTATGCATGATGATACCTATGAGCAGATCAGCGTTTCTCTCTCCGTGATTGGGGATCGATCTTGTTACCTCATGGAAGGGGTGATTTATGAGCTGCTGATATATAACGGGTCGGTCGTCGATGTGATTCCCCCAACTTTTCTAAATATGACGATTCGAGAAACCGCGCCAGGAATACGTGGAGATAGCGTGTCGGGAAGGGTGATGAAGCCCGCGGTCACAGAAACGGGGGCAACGATTCAGGTTCCCATTTTCATCGAAGAGGGGGAGAAGGTCAAGGTGGATACGCGTACTGGCTCCTATGTCTCTCGAATTTAAATCTGCATTAAAATATCGCGCCCAAATGATGGGAAAGGTGCGATCTTTTTTCCACAAAAAAGGAGTCATGGAAGTCGATACTCCTTTGCTATTTTCTTATCCCTCGATCGACCCTCACATTGACCTTTTTAAGACCACACAAGGAGATTTCCTTCACTCCTCCCCCGAATATGGGATGAAATATTTACTCTCCCAAGGAAGCGGGGATATTTATCAACTCTCTCATGTCTATCGCCTAGGAGAGGAAAGTCCTCTACATCATCAAGAGTACACCCTAATAGAGTGGTATCGAACCCATATCTCTCAAGAAGATTTTCTCGATGAGACTCTGGCCTTACTCCACCTTTTTTTAGGGAAACATTCCCACCAAATCTTAACCTACAGAGAAGCTTTTCTTAGATATGGATCTCTCGATCCCTTTGAAATTTCTAAAACACAACTTCTTGAACAGGCTAAAGTGGGGAACCTTCACCTCTCACCCGCAGAATCCCTCTCTTCCCTGTTGAACATGGTGTGGGGATGTTGGGTAGAACCTAAATTAGGGGAGTCGGGAATTACCTTTATCTGCGATTATCCCGCTGATCAAGCAATCTTTGCTCAAACGAAAATAAAAAATCACACCGAGGTTGCTGAGCGGTTTGAAGCCTACTATCGAGGGATAGAGGTGAGTAATGGATATCATGAGGTCAGGACGGTGGAACAACAATATGAGCGGTTTCAGAACAACCATGTTCAAAGAGTTGCCCTGGGAAAGAAGGACCTCCCCCTCCCCACTTTGCCTCCATCCTCACTATTTCATCCCCTGCCGGACTGTTACGGCAACGCCCTGGGGTTTGACCGATTGGTGATGCTAGGCTGTGGCTGCACCAATATCCGAGACATCTTGCCGATTTCCACTTTCTAGTTTCTCTTGAGAAAGGTGGTTTTTTTCTCAACTGTTTCTTTAGTTTACAGCAATCATGTTGATCAACCCAAAACCTGCTCATCCATTGGCCACTCTTATCACACACAATTTACTAAAACACCTGTTCCAAAAAGAGTTGTGCAATGGTCTCTCCTGTGCGGGTTCATAAATGCACAGATCAAAAAAATACAGAATGTCAGATCGTTGAAATTCCCCTCCCCTCCCCCGCTTCAATCGTTTACCTGATGTTCACCCCCCTGACGGGGGGCTTGTGTTGAGTGAGAAGATTATGGTAAGCTGGCGAGGCCGGCAGTATAAGTTGAAAGCGGGGTAATGGTCGTCGACAAAAAAAGAATTTTAGGTTCTGTTCGCTCAGGATTACTCTTCATTATCAGTGCACCCGCAGGTACGGGGAAGACTTCTTTGACAGAAAAGTTGATTGCAGAGTTTCCTGGCCGTGTGGTGCGCAGTATTTCTTGCACGACGCGCACCCCACGCGAGGGAGAAGTAGAGGGAAGGGATTATTTCTTCTTAACCCCTCAAGATTTCGAACAGAGAGCAGCTCATGGTGAATTTCTTGAACATGCTACGATGTTTGGGGAACGGTATGGGACGTTGGAGAGTTTTGTGCGACAAGAGCAACAACAGGGCAAACATCTCCTTCTCGTCATCGACACCCAAGGTGCTGCGTCGTTGAAAGCACAAGGAGAACCAGGAGTGTTTATCTTCATCTCTCCCCCTTCCCTTGGAGAATTAAGAAAAAGGTTGGCCAAAAGAAACACTGAGGAAAGCGGGTTGCGGGAAGGACGTATTCGCAAGGCAGAGCAAGAGATAGAACAGATTCAAGATTATGATTATCACTTCGTCAATGACCACTTCGATACTGCTTACGAAGTTTTGAAAAGTATTGTCATTGCCGAAGGGCACCGTAGGGTGCTTGATTGTGAAGATTAAAGTGAATAAGGTGAGAAAATGTCTCTTTTAAAAAAAATGTTAACCAAAGAAAGACTAGCCCAGTTATTTCCTGATAATTTTCAGCTGGCAAACTATGCAATCCAAAAGGCACAGAAGCAAATTCAATCAGGGACCTATCCCGTCTGCCTTAACGATCTATTGGAAAAAATCTGCAGCAAGAAGGAAAAATATTTGGAAAGACTAGAAAAATTAAAAAAAGAAGAATAGAGTAGCTTTTCCCCATGGCACGGAAAGTTTTAATCACTGCATCGTTGCCTTACGCTAATGGTCCTCTCCACTTTGGACATATGGCAGGAGCCTATTTGCCCTCCGATTGTTATGCACGCTTTGAAAGATCCAGAGGAAGGGAAGTATTGTATCTATGTGGTTCTGATGAATATGGGGTTGCCGTAACTTTGAGCGCAAAACTGGAGGGAAGAAGTCCGAGGGAACATGTTGATCTCTATCATGGACTATTGCAAAAGGGATTTCGCCAGTTCAATATCTCCTTTGACCACTACTCCCGGACCACTTGGGAAGGTCATGCGGAGGTGGTACAAGAGTTTTTTAAAGATTTGTTGGCCAACGGATATATTGAGGAAAGAGAGGTTGAACAGCTCTACTCCACAGAGGATCAAATCTTTTTAGCGGATCGTTATGTCGTTGGAACATGTCCCCAATGCGGGTATCATGAAGCAAGGGGAGATGAATGTCAAAAGTGTGGAGCAATGTATGAAGCTCATGAATTGATCGACCCTCGTTCTAAATTGAGCCACCATCAGCTAACAAAAAGGGTCACTAACCACTGGTTTTTGCGATTCGACCTTCTTAAAGAATCTCTGGTAGAATGGATGCAAAGGGGGGAATGGAAATCTAACGTAAGTCGCTTTGCGCAACATTACATCGATCATTTAAAGCCGAGGTCCATTACCCGTGATTCTGAGTGGGGAGTTCCTGTCCCCTTAGAAAGGGCCAAAGGCAAGGTATTTTATGTCTGGTTTGATGCCCCTATTGGATATATCTCTGCAACTAAGGAATGGGCGGATAAGGTGGGTCAACCAGATCTTTGGAAGGAATATTGGTGCGATTCTGACACGCGGCTAGTGCAATTCATTGGAAAGGATAATATCCCCTTTCATGCCATCCTGTTTCCTGCGATGGTGATGGGACAAAATCAACCTTATAAATTGGTAGATGCCCTCCCCGCCAACGAATTCTATTACCTCGAGAGCGGAAAATTTAGCAAATCTTCTAAACATTATCTTGACCTCGACCATTTTTTTGAGAAATTCTCTGTAGATCAGATTCGCTACGCCCTAGCAGCCAATGCTCCTGAAACTCAGGATGGGGCATTTTCTTGGCAAGACTTTCAAATGCGCTGTAACAATGAACTGTTAGGGAAGTATGGAAATTTTGTGCATCGCGTGCTCGTTTTTGTCCAAAAGCAGTTTGAAGGAAGACTATTCCCTTTAGAGAAAATGGAGATGGAAGATAAGATATTTTTACAACAGATTTTCTACATCGTTGAAAAATGTGAGTCGGCCTATTCTACATTCAGTTTGCGCAAGGCAACACGAGCGATCATGGAACTATCTGAGCTGGGAAATGGATATTTTAATCGAAAGTCCCCCTGGAAAAACATTCGAAACCAAACTCTTCTCTATCGGGCGAAAAACACACTCACTTGTTGCTACTATGCGTTATGCGTCCTTTCCTTAATTTCCCAGCCTGTGATCCCTTTGACTGCGAAAACGCTTTGGACGCTCTTGGGACAATCGTTGCCCATGGCCATAGGATGGAAGATATGTATAGATGATATCTCTCTACCCACCTCTCCACTTCCCCCTCCTTCTCTCTTATTCGAAAGAGTAGAGGATCAAACGGTTCAAGAGGAAATACACCGTCTCGAGCAATCGTGCCAATCTAAAAAATAATTTCATAAATTTAAACATAATCTAAATTCGACCAATGTGCCAACACCTCACGAACATTGGGGTTGCAGGCGCTGGACTAATTTGTGAAAATTATTTTTTGATGGATGAAGGGGAGGGAAGGAAGGATAGAAAACCTCATTTAACCATTTCTATTAGGCATTTAAGATAAAAAAAAATATAATGGGGCTTCATTTGCCTATTTGCTGGAGGGTATGACAGTGAAAATCAAGTTCTTGTTATTTTGGGTAGGTTCCCTTTGTTTCCCTTTCCTTTTGTGTTGCACAGATCGGATGGAAGAAAATTTTGAACCCCCTGCCCTTCGTCAACAGGGTGGGAGTAAGGTCCCCTCCTTGCAGCAGAGAGACCAAGAAACAAGAGCACTCTCTTCTTTCTCCCAGGATGCTCTCTCTCTTACCGTAACCCAAAGAGGAGAAGGCTGGTTTGGATGGATCCATCCTATCGGTCGAACCCGATATTATCTCTCTAATCTTTTTTCATCTGCGCAATGGGATGGAGGGTACCACAAACAGAGAGCGATGGGAGGGGGAGTCTCTCTCGGTTGTCGATTTGGAAAGTTGGACTTCATTTTCCAAGGAGACTATGGCATGACAAGATTAGGTCTATTACCTCTCCACGGAGAATGGCAGGGAGAGGTGGAAGATGGAACCACGCCGATGCAGGAGAACATCATCCCCCTGCATATGGAGTCTCAACCTTCTCCCTCTACCTTCTCTCGGGTTTGGGATTCCATGAAGGAAAAGTATACGAAGTGGTACGAAGATCAAGCAGACCAATATAAGCGAGAGAGAGAGGAAATCATCAAACTTTATGAAGAAAACATCTCAAGGTCTCCTTGGAAAAAAGCTCTAGTAGAAAGGGTTTTGCGATTAGAGAGAGAACCGCAACAAGAAGAGAGAAATCACGATTCTGTCCCTCTTGAAGAGGTGCAAATGAAAGAAGAAGTGGCAAACAGGAGGGAACACCAAACCACCAGTTTTACACATGAGGTGCGGTTTTCTTCCCTAACATTGAAGGCTGGACATAGTGGTGCATGGAGGTCGAAAAGAGTAGCCATTTCTCCCTCTGTTTTGATCAAAAGTTTAAAGCTAGGGGTCAGAGAAGAGATTAATCTGGTCCCATCTGGACCATCCGTACTGCCGTTGGGAGAAACAAATGTTGCCTTTCGTTCCAATTATTGGGGAATTGGGCCGGGTGTGGGAATTGAGGGAGTAGGACGGCTTACTTCACATCTCTCCCTATATGGTAGGTGTGATTGGGCCATGACTTGCGGAAGAACGCGCATCCGCTCTCTCGGTGAACCCATTTTGCCCGAACCTATCGAAGAAAGCAAACCACAATATGTTGCTCTTTATGAACTTTCTCTAGGAATGCGTTGGAAACGGTCGATGCGTCACGTAGCGGCGTTGAGTGTACACGGAGCGTGGAAATGCCAGGGATGGAATCACATAGGGGGAAAAGTTTGGGATCTACCTGAATTGAATCGTCCGCTAAACGCCTTCTACCACGGACTGATTTTAGGGATGGGTCTAGATTTTTAATCCCTTGAAGAGAGTACAACCTTTATAAGACCGTTGCATAACCTCTGATTGGTCGACTTTATGTGAAAAACCATAAGAATTCGAGTGAAAATCCGAGATTTGTAATCATCATAAGATATTTATTACAAATGATTTGAACATAGATAAGCTCTAAGGGAAATTATGCAATGGCCTTAGTTTGGTAGTCAACGACGAATTCCAAGAGAAGTTATGCAACGGTCTTTTTATAGAGGTCCTGCGCGCTCCATGGCCAAATATTGTGAGGAAAAGCCTTCTGAATCCTTTTCTAAGAAAAAACAAAACGATACTCTGGGCTAGGACAGGGGAATCTCTCTGGATAAACCATCACATGATCTTCTCTTAAGGTTTATATTTCAGCGAGTAATTTGCATATAGAACACGGTAAAAAATGAACGAAATTCCATATTCATCACTAAAAAATAGCTTAAAATCGACAAATAAGATGGCTAGGCTGTAAGGGTGATATATTTCGTGGCCTCTAAGAAAATGTTCATTCGAATCTCACTTCCTGTTACACTGCCTCACAAATGTCGATCAGCATAATGTAATGAGACCCTATGCGCGTTCCCTTTTCTTGGCTACAAGATTATCTCCCTAACCTTCTTTCCCCCGAGCAATGCGCCAGCTTTTTGCAATCCGCAGGGATAGAGGTTGATCGCATCGATACCAAATCTGTGCAAGCTCGAGGGACCGTTGTCGCCCAAATCATCGATTTAAAACCACATCCCAATGCGAATAGATTGCATATTGCCACAGTTGACGACGGGAAGTGTTCTCTGAAAATCATATGTGGAGCTCCTAACTGCCGGGTAGGCATGAAGACAGCATTTGCTCCTATCGGGGCTACAGTGTGTGGAGAAGGGGGAACAATGTGGACGATTGAAGAAACCATAATCCGAAAAATCTCCTCCTATGGAATGTTGTGCAGTGCGCAAGAACTCGGACTAAGCGAGAAAGAAGAAGGGATTTTGGAATGTGAGGCAGACGTTCCCCTGGGAACCCCCCTTTCATCCCTATATCCGCCCAAGACCTATTTTAACCTCTCTTTTACTCCCAACCTAGGCCATTGCTTGAGTCTCTTTGGCCTAGTGCGCAAAATTGCCCCCTTCTGTCCCGGACCCCCCCCCTCTCCGCCGACGATTCCAGAAATCTGTGAGTCACCATCGCCGGGCACATCTGTCCATATTGAGGTTGAAGAGCAAGAATGGTGTGACCAATATTATGGCCGTCTGATCAAAAATGTTCGTGTAGCCCCATCACCCCCCTGGCTAAAAAATCGCTTGAAAGAGATCAATGTACACCCTGTCAACAATGTAATCGATCTTCTCCAATATGTGATGTTTGAGTTGGGTCAACCCCTGCACGTTTTAGATTGGGAAAAGGCTCAAGGAAATAAGATTCGTGTCCGATACCCTGACCATCCCTCTACCTTTCTCGCTTCAGATAGCCAAACCTACCAAATAAGCGATGTGACTCTGATGATCTACGATCAAGAACGGCCGATGGCTATCGCGGGCCTCATTGAAGGGGAGGAGTATGCGGTGACTATGGAAAGTTCTCACCTTTTCATCGGAGCTGCTTCCTTCCATCCCTCTGCAATACGCCGATCAGTCCAACAACTAGGGATAAGGAATGGATCCTCTATGCGATTTGAAAGGGGAGTTGATCAAGGGAACGTTCTCTTTGCCCTAGATCGAGCTACCGCACTCATCCGTGAGATCGCGGGGGGTGTGATCATGCAAACCGTCTCTTTTACCTCCCCTCTCCCCCCCTCCCCTGAGATTGTATGTCGGTTTCCTAGAGTGAACCAATTGCTCGGTACCCATCTATCCCACAGCATGATGGAGGATATGCTTGTCAAACTGAGTCTTCACATTTGCAAAATCGACGCTGAAACCGTCAAGGTCACCCCTCCCACCAATCGCCGCGACATCACTTCGGAGATCGATCTAGTCAGAGAAATCGCACTCCTGTACGGATATCATCGCATTCCCAAAAAGGGAAGACAGGTAACCAATTCCTCTCTTCCCCTCTCTCCCCTCTTCTTGATGGAAGGGCGCGTACGCCGACAACTTCTTTCTGAGGGATTGCAGGAGTTTTTGACCTGTGATCTCATTAGCCCGACATTGGCGGAGATTGTCCTCGACCATTCTCCTGACTCTCCATATCCTATTCAGGTATTGCACCCCAGTTCCTCCGAACAATCTATTCTCCGGCCTTCCCTTCTGCCTGGTCTGTTGCATTCCGTTAGGCACAATTTTGATCAGCATCACTTTTCTATTTCCGCGTTTGAGATCGGTCATATCCATTTCAAGACCTCTAAGGAACGATCCTATAAGGAACGCGCTACTGCTGGCCTGATTTTGACAGGAAATGTTGGGCCAAACCATTGGGGGGGTAGCAATCGAGAGGTCGATTTCTACGATCTAAAGGGGATTCTTGATAACCTCTTTGCCTCCCTCAACATCGAGGGAACCACACTAATACCTTCCGATTTTCCCACCTTTCACCCTGGGAGACAGGGGACTATCCACTGCCAGTCGATCAGACTAGGTTCCTTTGGAGAGGTGCACCCAAAACATCTCGCCAAAATGAATATTGAACAACGGCTTTTCTTCGCCCAGCTTGATCTACACGACCTCCTATCTTTGCAACAAACTACAAAAATAATGGTCCCTCTTCCCCTATATCCAGGTTCGACCAGAGATTGGACAATTGTTATCGACCATCGTACAATGGCTATAGATGTCCTTAAAGCGATCCAAAATGTCTCTTCTCCTTTGTTTAAAAAATGCTCAATCATCGATCTTTATGTCGATCCAAAGGCCAATACTACCCATCGACACCTTACCCTACGCCTTCTCTACCGAGACGACCACTCCACTCTTTCTCAACATAATGTGGATCAAGCACATGCTCATATTCAAGAGAAGGTAAGGGAAGAGATGGGAGAAAAGCTGCTCAAATCCCTTTCATGAGGATGTGTATGTTGAAGAAACGAAAATGAGAAGGATCCTTGCCAAATCTCTTTTCAAAAATTGAGGATTCTCTCCGGTCTTTTCGTTAAAAAGTGATCCCTCTGACTCTTTAGAGTTTATCTTCTTTATCCAAGATGGTAGGATGGGGGTTGGTTTCAAGCTTAATGAGGTGAAAATATGAGTAAGTGCAGGTTCGTGTGGCTTCTTCTACCTCCCCTGTTGATCTCAGGTTGCGCCCATCGTGGGGGAAGAGGTGATCAGGAAAGGAATCAAGTGATCTCCGAACGCTACATCCATGAGTATGGGTATGACCTTTCCAGAAGTGAATGGGAATCGTCTGAATATTCTGGGAAAGTGGTCACGAAAAGACGCGATGGGGTCACCGTTGTCAAATCATATGGGGGTGGTCGGTTACATGGAGAAACCCTCTACACCTATCCCTATTCTCAAATCGCACACTTCGTCCACGATTATCAACATGGAACTCTAACCCAATCAAAGGTGTACAATAGCAGGGGCGTCCTCCAAAAAGAGACCCTCTATCTTTCTCCTGTGCATATTAAGCAGACCGTCTGGTATGCAAGTGGCACACCTATGAGTGAGGAAGAGTACCAAGATGACCAGCCCGTCGAAGGGAAATATTACAACACTCTAAATGAACTCATCTCCTCCGTTTCCCAGGGATCGGGGATTCGTATCGTTCGCGATCAATATGAGCAGGTGATGATGCAGGAAACACTGGAAGATGGAGAACTGGTAAAACGCCAGACCTTCCATGAACATGGGGTACCCCATATCGTCGTGACATTTTCTAGGGGAAACTTCCATGGGGAGAGGAAGGTATTTGCCCGCTCAGGGGAACCCATCGCTGTAGAATCTTATGATCAGGGCCTACTCCATGGACCCTCTTCCTATTACCGAAATGGAACTCTGTACCTTCAAATCCACTATGATCATGGCGTAAAACATGGCCCTGAGCTCCACTTTGTGGAGGGAAACACCCAGGTGGAAAATATTTCTTGGGTTTGTGGAAAAAAGCATGGCCCATCTGTCCTATGCATAGATGGCGTCCCTAAGAAACAGTGGTATTATCATGACCTTCCTGTCACAGAGGGAAAGTATGAAGCATTGCGTGTGCGGGCAGCCACAATATTGGGGAGTTCTCAAGAGGATTAACCTTTTATTCACGAAAAGGCACAACTTATAAGGCCATCGCATTACTTTTCTTTAAGGACTTGTCGTTGATCCGTAAAACTGTGCAATGCGGCAGAAATAAAGGAGGGAAGAGAAATGTGCAACTCGTTTGATACGAAAGACTTATAACGACTACAAATTTTTAGCCTCTTGCCTGAACTCTCATGGTTTTTTACATAATGTTTAATCAATTAGAGGCTGTGCGACGGTTTTGACTTTTCAAAACGGGGGACTGGTTTAAATGCCCCCCGGCGATCTTAAACATTAAGAAGGGGGAGCAAAGATGGTGATCCCCCCGTAATTTGATACGAAAGTGAAAGCAAGGGCTCGCTTCCTCATTTACCTGCTTCTTCCCCCCACGTGTGCCCTTCTTACTGTGACGGGCCTAAACGTTTCAAGCTTCTTTTTTGCGCCTTCCTGAGCTTTTGCTCTCCTCGTATGTTTGCTAACCGTCTTCGTCGTTGATCTTTTCACTCTACTAGTAGACGCAGGTTTTTTCTTTGTTGCACTGGCTGTGGGCTTCTTTCTCGCACTAGACACGGGCTTTTTCTTTGTTGCACTAGCTATGGGCCTCTTTTTCGCACTAGCTGTAGGTTTTTTCTTCACCGCACTAGCTGTGGACCTCTTTTTCGCACTAGCTGTAGGTTTTTTCTTCACCGCACTAGCTGTGGACCTCTTTTTCGCACTAGATGCAGGTTTTTTCTTCATCGTACTAGCTATGGGCCTCTTTTTTGCACTAGCTGTAGGTTTTTTCTTCACCGCACTAGCCGTGGGCCTCTTTTTCGCGCTAGATGTAGGTTTTTTCTTCACCGTACCGACTATAGACTTTTTTTTCGCGCTGGAGATAGGTTTTTTTTTATTGGCTGTTGTAGCCCTTGGGCTCGCCATTTTCTCCAATGCAGACACCTTATTACCCTTCTTCACTTTTGCAGAAGCTGCCCCCCCTGTCCGAGATAGGGCCGCCCTCACCGTGTTCCGCGCACCAAAACTTTTCTGTTTAGAGGGGGTCGCTGCTACTTTTCTACTTTTTACAGGCATCATCACACTCCTTGTTTAGAACGGCCTTTATCAGAATGAAAAATATCTTGCTGAGATGAACTTTTTCCACAGTTCATTCCTAGACTCAGTATATTTCTTTTGTCATAAAAACAAAACTTTATATTCTCAGAATATATCATAGGAAAAATAAAATCGACTTTAAAATATGCTTGCAGAGTGATTTTATCAAAAAATTAAACAATAATAATAACAAGATCGCTATACACGCTCATAGGCAATGTGATGTCCCCAGAATGCAGGAGAAGCGACGGTCGCCCTTTGATTGCGGCCGCTATCCCCACACGATCGAGGCCTCACCCGTCATCTTCCTGAAAACAACCAACAAGCTTTATCTGTCGATGACAGCGCTGAGGAATGTAGCCGAACAGTGATGCAGACAGAGGGTGTTAGAACATAGCACACCATCTGACGACGAAAAACAGCATGGAAATCTTGGAAAATTCACATACAAAGCGCTCCAAAAATGAGTCTCATCCGGTTAGATTGGACGGGAAAACCGAAAGAACAATCCAACAAAAGCATGAGGGAACGGACGTTTGATTCTTTAAAAATTCCTCCTACAACGACGTAGAGCATACAATCTTAACAGTAACAACATTTTATTCATAACCATATCCAAAAAAGCGCTTCAGCAATAGGGTAGCCTCCCTTGTCATATCCTCTGAGGCTATTCGTACTCTTCTTTCCTTATCCACCTCTGTCTGAAATACTCTTTCTAGTCGTGCGATGAATGACTGTGCCTCCTCATTACCTATAAAATTGGGTTGCCGAATATCAACTCGGCCCGGGGAAGAAGTAACCTGTAAGGCAAGTTAAGACCGTTGCATAACTTCTTTTGGAGCTCGTTGTTGACTACCAAGATGTGTAATACAGAGGAAATAGAAAAGAGGAAAATATGTATAGGCAACTTATAATGAAAAACTTACTTAGACTATAAATTTTGGACCCTTCGCTTGAATTCCCATGGTTTTTCACATTAAGTTGGTCAATCAGAGGTTATGCAACGGTCTTCAAGCTCCAATCCTTTAAATTCCCCCCGAAAAAAGCATGATAACTTACTTTTCAACTTCATGTTTTTACACCCTCTTACTAGTTCCTTTTCGCTAGGTTCACCCAACTGATCCTCCACTATAGACAGAATAATTCCTCTTTTTCTGCAGAGGCTACCCATCACATCGACATAATTTTTTTGAATAAGCTACAATCTTTCATCCTCCCCCACTCCCATAAAAATGAAGAGCACAATGACAGCATGGACAAGCTTGATGAGCCACCCTCTTTTCCCCATCATAAGGACAACGCATAGAGGGAAGAACCTCTATTACAAGACCGTTGCACAACTTCCCTTAGAGCTTGTCGTTGATCACCAAACCATGTGGCACAACGAAAATAGAAAAAATATGTATAAGCAATTTATAATGAAAAACTTACTTAGACTGTAAATTTTGGGCCCTTCGCTTGAGTTCTCATGGTTTTTCACATTAAGTTGGTCAATCAGAAGTTATGCAACGGTCTTATCATAGCTTTGAGGATGACAAGGCAACAAGGGAAGAGCACGACCCCCCTTCTTACCCAAGCGAAATCGCACAAGGCAATCTTATCCAACTTCCTCTATTTCTGACATATATCCGACAATTTCTGAGAGCTACAAAAACCTTTCTCGCTCTTTCCAGTTCGAATAAAAGTAACCTCCCCTCCTCTGTCCGCTGCACAAGCCATCAATAGGAAATCCACATCGCTGATCCTGAGATCACTACTCCCCCCTGTCACAAAAAACCGTTTTCAAGATGGACTTTGCCTCCGGCCCCCGACGAGGTTCACCTGGGCGCTCTCCCCATCAAAGCAACAAAGGAAACTTCCCTCATCCTTTCTATCATCCAAGTTGAACCCAGCTGCAACCTGATGAACAGGATCTCCAATTACATTCAAAGGGGCCATTCTTTCCTCTGACTTCAAACCCAACAACCACTGCATAACTTCTGATTGGTCGATTTGATGTAAAAAACAATGAAGATTCAGGTAAGAAATCTAAAAATTTAGAATCATTATAGCCCTTTTATTTCAAATGGATTGCATATATTCCTCCCCCCAATAATCCCATGCTCTGTTCGAAACAGAGAAGAAACCGCAGCCCTATTTTAAATCCTAAAAAGAAATTCTCACAAGTTTAGCAAGATATTTGTAAACCAATCGATATCAAAAGAGTTCCCCAAAGGCAATGAGAATTCAGAAAAACGAAGATAAAAGACTATTGTAACATTCTATCCCTTCCCTACTTGCAGGGGGCCAAAACCGGCCGCACAAACCGTCATTATGCCCCCAAGGCGTCACACCCCCAAACACAGTCCTCAAACAGGGTGATGGCAACAGACGCGGAACCTCTCCAAAAAGGGAAAACCACCTCATGGCCCAAAAAACCCCAGCCCAATAAGGAACTACTCCGCTATAAAAGAGCATTGCACCACCTTTGTCGACCACCGAGCCACACAACACAACAGAAGCAGAAAAGGAGAAAAATATGCTAACTAACCTACAATAAAAAACCTATGAAAATTACAAGTTTTAGGTTTCTTACCTGAATTTCCATAGTATTTTACTGCCAAGTCTACCAAAGGTTACTCAACGCTCCCAATACCGACAGCAATACTTCTTTCTTTCCCTCTTCCGCAAACAATTCCACCGCTGCGCCCCCCCGACCATTACCACCGACCTGACCCCTAACACAATCGATCAGCTCTCCCGCTATCTCTAAGAATTGATACCACATTGCAATTTGACCCACCTTCCCTGCTCGATCCTCGAGCTCGATTCGCTGAAGCCAAACTATGCCCTCTGCCGTGGGCTTATCAACGGGCTCACTATCAGACACAAATTTCAACTCCCCCTGCACCTTCTTCATTGCAAACTGTTCTCCCTCAAGACGGATAAGCTGATCCTTAGCTTCTTTTTCGCTATTTAAGACCGTTGCATAACCCTTGATTGATCAACTTTATATGAAAAACTATAAGAATTCGAGTGAGAAATCCGAGATTTGTAATCATCATAAAATATTAATTACAAATGATTTAGACATATTCCCTCTTTTTCTATTTCCGCTGTATTACACAGCTTGGTAGTCAACAATGAACTTTAAGAGAAGTTATGCAACGGTCTTTATTTACCTTAAACGGACTCTCTTCTATTTTTTCGCTTGCCCGTGCCCGCAATATAGGTAATCGGCTCCAAGAAAGTCTTAAGTGAAGTTGCTCCATTAAGACGCAATAACCTTTCTCCAAAACCACATTTACATCGTGATCTACTTGTATGCCCGCTAGAAGAAAAAACAGACTAATCAGACGAAGCAGTTGATCACTCCCCCCTACTTTTCCGCTATGAACACAATGCATAGGGGAAGAGACAATCTCCACATCCAATTCTCCAACAAGTTTGTACAAAAAATCGAAAACAGACATATCTAGCCCCTTTAACTGTATGAGAAAAGGACTGGCAAATTCCTTTCCCCTTTTAGCAAACAAACAAGCAAATGCTACCTTTCCAAAGGCTACAAAACAGCAAATAGAATCTCCCTCTAGATTAGCAAACGTAACCACACAGAACACCCTTTTCTTCTTCAATGCTTCCCCACACATGTTCTGCAACGCCTTAATCTCTTCTGCAGTTACCCCAGCCTCTCCAATCCGCACAAAGATAATATTTCCGTTCTGTTCCTTTGACAAAAGCGCAAGAAAGGTACCCAGATTTCTGATGTCAAAGAAGTATGATTCCTTCCCACCCGCAAGGAGCTGAACCAAAACGGACAGAATCTCTTCCTCTCCAACGGGTTGTTCGTTCACCGAAGCATTGTGCTCATCATCAGAACAGCAAAAAAAATATCCCTTCTCCCTCTTATCCAAAACCTTCCCCTTCTCATCAAAAACAAAACCAGGACAATTTCGAACACTTACCAGACCCGCTGTACTATCCATCCTACTCGCACACATCACTCTCTCCTTCTCATCAATCCCAAAACCTCCCACCACCAATCCACCCCGAGCTCCGCATAGTCAAACACGATGCCAGAAACGGAAGGGGGGAGAACAAACCTCGCCCCATGATAGGCTTTAGTTAAAATTTTGTAAAAGAAATTTTTATAAGTTTAGCAGGATATTTGCAAACTAGATCGCTGTAACATCCTATCCTCCTCTTTGGGGCCACAAACTGATCACACAACCATCATACGACTAGCATAACACCTCCAAACACGATCCCCAATAGGACGATGGTGACAGAAATGAACATATCCAAAAAAAGGGGAACCCACCTCATAGTCAAGACTGTTGCATAACCTCTTCCTTATGAAGGTAGAGGTTATGCAACAGTCTTCCCCCTTCTTTCCCACTATAAGCACAAACGCATGAGGGGAGCGAGAACGACCTCCTTGTTTATATCAGCAAGTCGACACAAAAACTCCATAGCGGACATATTTAGTCCCTTTAACTGTGTGAGAAGAAGAGTAGCAAACTCTCTTCCCTTTTCAGCAAACCAACAAGAAAATGCTATTCCCCCAAATACGATAAAACAGCAAAGAGGGTCCCTATCTCGCTCAGCAAACGCAACCACACAAAATTTCTTTTCCTACTCCAATGCTTCCCGACATTCATCCAGCAACGCCTGAACCCCTCCACCATTTACGCCAGTTACGCCAGTCTCCGCAACCCGCACGAAGATAATGTTTCCGATATGCCTCCTTGCCAAAGCCGCAAGAAGGAAATCCATACCGCTGAGATCAAAGTAGCCTACTCCAATCTCACCCTCTACAGGAAACTGATTTTCAATAGACTGCTTCTGCCACTCTTCAATGGGCTGTCCATTCACCAAAGCGTGGCATCCATCAAAACAGCAAAAGAAAAGCCCCTGCCCCCATTCGCTCGGACGAAAACCAGGAATACCACCAGCATATGCCGCCCCAGTCATATGCATAACTCCCACTCGCACACATCATTCTCTCCTTCTATTTAACCCCAAAATCTCCCACTGCCAACCCATCCTGAGCCACGCATTAGAAAGGATGGGCACAAACTCTACTCCATGATATTTTAGTCACAATTTTGTAAATTCAATAAAAGCTTTATAAGTTAATCAATAATAAACTCCGTTTCCGCGGAGCAATTCCCATGAGGGGCACTGTCTTATTCTCCTTCCAAAAGAGATAGAAGCTTAAGATCGTTGCATAATCTTCTAACGATCTGGTAAAATCCTCCCCAGACATATAGAAGGCCGAAAGCGAGGAAATAGGGAATGCTATTGTGTGATTTTGTGACCCTGTGGAGCTCTGTAAGAAGAACCACAGCCCCCCTCTTCTAGAAAGAGCACTATTTCAATGACGAAAAGTAGGTTTTTTCCTTGTCCACTGCATGTTTTGTAACCAAGATTGAGCTTTCCTTAGCAGAAAAGTTGAGGGAGGGACTACTTGATCAACATTTTGTACTGACTCAACCCCCCTATACCATTCTCCAAGGGAAAAAGAGGGGGATATGTTGCACGTTGTATACATCGGGTAAGTTGACAGTGCAAGGAAAGGATAAAGAAGAGTTCATCCTTTACTATCTCGAACCCGAAATTCTAAAGAAAACAACCTACTCTTACCCAGAAAAACCGACTCAATGTGTTGAGGTCTCCCATATTGGTGTGGATGAATCAGGGAAAGGAGATGTGTTTGGCCCCCTTTGCGTCTGTGCGGTTTATGTTGAACAAGGAGATATACAACTGCTCGCCGAATTGAAGATAAGGGATAGCAAACGCATGAACGATCGAGAAATATTGCGATGTGCCAAAAAGCTAAAACAACACTATGCATATGATCTTCTCGTTCTTTTTCCCAAAAAATATAATCAACTCTACGCGAGCTTTCTCAACCTGAATACCCTGCTTGGGTGGGGGCATGCAACAGTCATTAAACATGTGGTTGAACAGACTGAGTGTAGACAAGTCACGATTGATCAGTTTGCTAAAAAAGAGGTTGTCACCCTCGCTTTGTTCAAAAAGAAAATAAAGGTCGAATTAAATCAAAAACATCGAGGAGAAGAGGATCCTGTGGTCGCTGCAGCCTCCGTGATCGCTAGGGCTGCCTTCATCGAGAGCTTGAAACGATTGGAAGATCGCTTCCTCCTCCCCCTGCCAAAAGGCGCTTCCCCATCTGTGACTGCAGCCATTCACGACTTCATACGAAAACATGGGAGAGAACATCTTCAAGAGGTCAGCAAGGTCCATTTTAAGACGGTCCGTGCAATTTTACAAGGGGAAGGGCCCTAAGTCACTCCGATCGCGCCTCGATTGCGTTAGGATCGCGCCGGTCGATTAGAGTCAAAAGGGTTAGAAGGCGAAGATTCTGTTTGGTCCAACGATTGATGAATCACCCGAGCCCCTCTGCTGCCCGTCGCGTAATGAAACATCCAATCCAACAATACCCTAACCTTACTTCGATAACCGGCCAAATAGAGGATATGAATCACTCCCCAAACAACCCATGCGAAAATCCCTGAAAAACGGAGTTTTCTGAAGTAACCGATCGCCTTATATCTTCCGATGGTTGCCAACCCTCCTTTATCGAAATATCGAAAGGGAGCCCGACGTGGAGGATCAATGCGACGGCGGATGATCTTCCCCACATATCGAGCTTGTTGGATTGCTACAGGAGCAACTGCAGGTAACTCTGACCCACCTTTACCTTTGGTATATGCCGCATCTCCAATGACAAAAACCTCTGGATGGTCTGGAACGGTTAGGTCCCGATTCACAATGGCACGTCCCTGTAAATCCAATGGAACCCCTAAAGTTTGCAACAGCGGAGGGGCCTGATTACCCGCAGCCCAAACCACGTTGGTGGTTTCAATAAATTCGTCGGACACCTGTATACCCTCTTCGTTGATATGACTAACATAGTGCCCCGTTTTGATGATCACCCCCATCTTCTCCAAATCCCTATGCGCACGTCTGGCCAATTTTTCGTGAAAGGCTGGGAGAATTCTCCGATCGCCTTCGATCAAATACACACAAGATTTTTCCGGTTGAACTCTGGTAAAATTTTTGCTCAAGGTCTTACGAGAGATTTCAGCAAGAGCCCCTGCCATTTCTACCCCAGTCGGCCCCCCTCCAATCACTACAAATCTTAGTAATTTTTGTCGTGCATCTGCTTGCAATATGTTTTCTGCTCGTTCGAAGGAGAGTAAAAGATTTTCCCTGATCGTCAAAGCGTCTGTAATCGTTTTCAACCCTGGAGCCAATGGCGCCCACTCATCATGTCCAAAATAGCAATGAGAAGCTCCCACCGCAAGAATGAGATAGTCATATGGAAAAATTGTTCCATCGCTCGATATCACATGGCAACGCTTTGTATCGACCTTTTGGACGGTGGACATGATGACAGCCATGTTTTTTTGATGGCGAAACATCTCCCTCAAAGGCACGGCAATTTCTGCAGGAGAAAGGGCAGCCGTAGCAACCTGATAGAGCAAAGGCTGAAAAAGGTGATGGTTTTTTTTATCGATGAGCGTGACGTGAAAACGACGATGGCGCAGGGCTTTGACTACATTAATACCACCAAATCCTCCTCCAATAACCACCACTCTGATGGGAGCCATGCACAGACCTCACATCCGCTAAAGTATGATACCGCTTTTCGCCCAAAGCATGCAGCGACCTCTTTCTCATACCCTTAAATGATTCACCGTTTTTTTATCATCAAAATTTTTGATAAAATAAGAGTTTGGTCTCTATTTGGCCAGCGATCAGCGTTACGACTCAATGAACCGCAATTCTTTCTGTGATTCAATCCTATAATAACCCTTCCTTTCAGCAAGAAAATCGATTCCCTTCTTCATTTTATCTCAAATTATCTGCTACACTGGAGCACACAAAAGGGTATATTGTGGAGTTTTCATGGCGTGGATTATGGGAAAAAATTGCATCGAAGAGGTTCTCAAAAAAAATCCTCGACATATTAAGGCCCTATTCACCTCGAAAAGAGAGGATCCTCTTTTACAAAAATTAAAAAACCACAGAATTCCCATCCATTTTGTTCCCAAACTTCACCTCAATGCATTAGTACAATCTCAGTCTCATCAATCCTTTGTAGCAAAGACCAAACCACGCCGTTACCATTGCCTTTCTACTTTCTTGCAAGAATCGAGAGAGCGAACTCTTCTTCTGTTGTGTGACTCTATTGAAGACCCCCAAAACTTTGGTGCCATCCTACGGGCGGCCGAATGTTTTGGAATCGATGGAGTCATTTGGTCAAAAAATCGAAATGTAGAGATCACCCCCGTGGTCAGCAAGGTCAGTGTCGGCGGTTCGGAGCTAGTCGATCTCTTTCCCATATCTAATGCGGTGGAGACAGCAAAAAAGATAGGGAAGGCGGGATATTCGATCATCACCGCCGAACGAATCTCAGAGGCTTCCTCCCTATTTTCCTTCTCATTTCCTCAACACACCTTGTTAATCATCGGTTCTGAGGAAAAGGGGATTCGGCCGCTTTTGAGAAAGCAGGCACAATACCGAGTGGAAATCCCCCTATATGGACAGATCGACTCTTTAAATGTCGCCCAGGCCACTTCGATCTTTTTAGCTCACTGGCGAGCTCATCGTGAGACACTACCTCCCCCAACGACAGATAATCCTCACTGTAGGCCCTAATTCGGTCAATGTGATTTGCCTTCTTCTTATTTTGTGATTTGTGCGAACGCCCCTCGCATCAAATAATGAGCGCCTAAGGAGTGTGAGGTAGAGCCCCAATCTCTTGACGGATCATCTGGATTTGCCGACATAGAAAGGGATTGTCTGCAATCTGCTTGGCAATTTTTTTCCACGCATGCAACAAGGTCGAATGCGTTTTTTTCCCAAATGCAGAAGCAATTTGGGTTAAGGAATCGTCGAGCAACTCCTTGGCAAGGTACATTGCAACCTGTCGGGGGGTGACAACCTCCTTTCTACGGGAGGAACCTTGAATTTCGCTGATATGCACACGATACATAGCGGCTACGCTGCGCAAGATGCGATCAATAGAGATCTGATGATGGGGCGGCATCCTGAACATGTCCCCAATCATCGAATCGATGAGTTCTTTCGAAAGATCTTCATTCATCAAATGGCAATAGGCATTAAGTCTGTTCACGGCCCCTTCCAGCTGACGCACATTGTGATAGATACGTTCCGCAATGTAGAAGGCAAGCTCCTGATCGAGTAAGAGCCCCTTCTCTTCCGCTTTATGTTGCAAGATAGCCACCCGAGTTTCGAGATCGGGTGGTTCGATATGCGCAACCAACCCCCATTCCATGCGCGCGGTCATTCTTTCGGAAAGCTTAAGTTTGTTAGGAGGTTGATCGCTGGTCATGACAATCTGTTTTGATTGATGGATAAGACTTTCAAAGGTATTACAAAGCTCCGTTTCGAAATTAGGAAGCTTCTGTAAGAATTGAATATCATCAACGAGCAAAACATCTAGAGTAGATCGGTAAAATCTTTTCATTTGATCTACAGATTTGTTTTTTAAATGCACAACCAAATCATTAACAAATCCTTCTGTAGTAATGTTCTGTACACGGTGGCGCAAACGAGGGCCTGCGAGGTGATGACCGATGGCATGAAGTAAATGTGTCTTACCCAACCCAACGCCCCCGTAAATGAAGAGGGGATTGTAAGATTTTCCAGGATGCGTAGCAACCCCAACAGCGGCTGATTTGATGAATCGGTTAGAAGGACCCTCAATAAAATTTTTGAAGGTATAGTGGGAGTTGAACGGAACGCCCTTTCCCTCTTTTTTCATTGACGAATGAAGGGGGAGGGGGTCAAGCCGTTGAGAAAAATCCCTCTTTTTGGACAGAGCCAACGCACTCACCGTTCGATCCTGAATGACAAAAGAAAGCAACGGTTCCCCCTTTGCGTCGGTAGGGAGAAAAGAGGTAAGGACTTCCTTATAATTTTCCAAAAGATACTCCTGCACGAACACATTGGGAACCTCTAGAGTGACATGATGTGAAGAGTGAGAAAGGCAACGAATAGGGGTGAGCCAATTAGTATATTCGACCTGGCTACAATGCGTTTTCACAAAGGAAAGAAACCTAGACCAGGCATCCTCTTGTTGCGATGGTAACAATGTCATATGATCACCTCAACTTCATCCACAATGGTCATTAACCACGATCCAAACTCCCCTCGATCTACAAACGAGTTATCAACAATGTTTTCCACAGAAACTCCCTTTACCGTCGACATCGCTGGAACACTAACACCGATGTTGCCTTTCTGCAATAAAAAAAGAGGAAAGTCAAAAGGGACACATGTTAACTCGTTGAGGATCAAAAAAATATTTTCGATAAAAATCAGCTTGGTCGCATAAATCGAGCTGAAAATCCTATTTCATCAACCCCCTCTTTCTTCTTATTTGTAAGGTAAATCATTTAAAATCAAAGACGTACAACATATTCCTCTTCATGACATGTCCAGTTTCCCAGACTGTTGCTCTACTCCCTTAGAGTGAGATCGATCAGAAGGAATCGTGACACAGCGCATAAAACAGAGCCATATGCAGCTCAGTTGGACCCATTCTCGATAAAGCCGAATGGTAAAACAACGTTGCAAAAAAACATAAATCGCGCACAAACCACCCCCTCAAAAGAGAGTAGGGAAGAATGAACAACGACAGGAGCGAAAAACTGGATGTTGCATCACAAAGGTAGAGCCAAGAGAAAGAATTCGATCCCAACCTTCATTCCCGGATTGATGTGACCATGTCTCCCCAACACACCATTCTACAGAACGGGTAGAGGCACCAAACAACATCAAAAGGGCCTGTTGAAAAAATGGGGACGCGTTTACGTGGGTAGCCAATAGATCTGAAATATTCATCCAAGCCACCATTTTTTTGGTTACGACCGGTAAACAAAGACCGTTGCATAACCTCTGATTGACCAACTTAATGTGAAAAACCATGGGGATTCAAGCGAATGGCCCAAAATTTACAGACTAAGTAAGTTTTTCATTATAAATTTCTTATACATATTTTCCTCTTTTCTATTTTCGTTGTGCCACATGGCTTGATGACCTCAATTCCCGGAAATTGCAACTAGTCTTCATGCTCGTTTAGTTCAACCGACTTAAAATCAATCATCCAAAACATCAAAAACGAGATTGCGTTTTTTTATGGCCCTGTTGAAAAATGGGAAGGCAGTGATACAAACCTTCGAAACTGGCCTAAAATAAAATGACCGATCTACATCATAAATCACTGAAAATAAAAATAATGCAATTTAAAGCCTCCTGTTGAGGATTTAGTGCATATAGATCACTTGCATCGAAAAATGCCATTTTCTCAACAGGTACGCGTTCACGGGGGGTAGCAGATCGATCTGAAATATTCGGCCAAGCCGGTATTCTTTTGGTTTCGATCAGTAAATAGCACTAATCTAGCCTTAATCCTTGTCACTCTTGTCAGATTTCCTAAAG
>Ga0209562_1000020_pt1 | contig 95817 bp, 87 predicted proteins | sample WorMetvacBELIZE2_FD_187399 | JGI IMG/M metagenome (GOLD analysis project Ga0209562, IMG submission 187399) | Marine gutless worms symbiont microbial communities from Max Planck institute for Marine Microbiology, Germany - Olavius vacuus BELIZE.2... | ecosystem: Host-associated > Annelida >... | reverse complement strand
GCCAGTTCGGGGTGGGCTTCTATTCCGCCTTCATGGTCGCCGACAGGCTGGAAGTCAAAACCCGCAAGGCGGGCGCCAAACCCGAGGAGGGCGTCATCTGGATTTCAAGCGGCGAGGGCGACTTCACCACCGAGCAGACAAAGGTGGAGCAGCGCGGAACCAGCATCACCCTGCACCTGAAGGAAGACGCCAAAGATTTTGCCCAGCCCTGGCGTCTGCGCTCGATCATCACCAAATTCTCCGACCATATCCAGTTGCCGGTGCAGATGCCGCTGGAGAAAAAGGAGGACGGCGACGCCGGCGGCTGGCAGACGGTCAACAAGGCCAAGGCGCTGTGGGCGCGCGCCAAAGGCGAAATCAAGGATGAGGAATACCAGGAATTTTTTAAAAGTCTGTCACACGACGGCAGCGAGCCATTGGCCTGGGCGCACAACCGCGTGGAGGGTAAGCTCGAATACACCAGCCTGTTGTACCTCCCTAAAAAAGCGCCATTCGACCTCTACAACCGCGAGTTCCCACGCGGGGTAAAACTCTATGTGCAGCGGGTGTTCATCATGGACAAGGCGGAGCAGCTGCTACCGCTCTACCTGCGCTTTGTTAAGGGAGTGGTGGACTCCAACGACCTGCCGCTGAATGTATCGCGCGAAATCCTGCAAAGCGACCCGCGTCTCGAAACGCTGAGAAACGCTCTGACTAAACGGGTGCTCGGCATGCTCGAAACCATGGCCAAAGAAAAGCCCCAGGACTACCAAGCCTTCTGGGATGAGTTCGGCCGGGTAATCAAGGAAGGCGTGGCCGAAGACATGACCAACCGCGACAGTTTGCTGAAACTCCTGCGTTTTGCCGGTACACACAACAGCGGGCCGGAAGAGAACATCTCACTGGACGACTACCTATCCCGCATGGGAGAAAAACAGGACAAGATCTATTACCTGGTGGGCGAGAGTCACGAGCTGTTGAAAAGCAACCCGCACCTCGAAGGCTGCAAGCAGGCGGGGGTGGAAGTGCTGTTGCTGGCCGACCGCATAGACGAATGGTTTATGACCTATGTGCATGAATACGAGGGGAAGGGTTTTGTCGACTTGAGCCGCGAGGAGGTGGATTTCGACAAACTCAGCAACCTCTCCAAAGAGCAGAAGGACGCGCGTAAGCAAAGTGAAAAGCAGCTTGCCGACCTGCCCAAACGCATGCAAAAATCCTTGGGCGAGGCGGTAAAGGAAGTTCGCCTTGGCCATCATCTGGTGGAATCGCCCGCCTGCGTGATGCAGGACAAGGGTGAAATGGGCATGCAGATGCGCCGGATAATGGAAGCCGCTGGGCAGGAAGTGCCGGAGAGCAAACCGATACTGGCGATCAACCCGGGCCATACGCTGATAAAAAGCCTGAACGGTGAGCAAAACGAAAACCGCTTCACCGACCTGGCGCGGATTGTGCTTGACCAGGCGTTGATCAGCGACGGTGAACTACCCGGCGATCCGGCTGCCTATGTCGGCAGGGTCAACAGCCTACTCACCCAGGCGTTGATGCGATAGCAACTACTTAGCTGGTAAACTCACCTTTTTTGAAAAAATTCAAAAGAGCTGGGTATAAGGCTAATTCTTCTTGCTTTTAAGGGAGCCTCTGCACCAATTTTTTCTTCACATAAATTGCAGGTTTAGTGCGAGGGTTCACAACAGTAAAAGCCTGTAAATTGGGTATATTGATGGTAGCGCCAAAAAACAGCCGCCAATGTAAGCAACTTAGCATAAGCAGTTGTTTTTGTTTAAATTTTTTTGAACAAATAAGTGATTTACCGCTTCCCAAGCCATTTCTCCCCCAAATGAGTTACAACACAGCCCATCACCAGTCCGGCGAGGTTGTAGGGGACAGACAGGGCGAGAATTGCCCAGCCAAAGGTGAGACCTGCTCCTGCCGCCCAGAGCAGGTTGCCGACTAAAATCGCTTCTGGCGGGACAAAGCCTGCCTGGATATCGTGCAACGCCCAAAGAAGGCCGCCTGGTACGGAAGCAAGCAGCAACGCGCCGGCAATAACCGCGCAAATGCTAATAACTCGCAGCCGGCCGCGCAGATGTCCGAAAAAAACCGCCCAGAGAGAGGCGGTCAGCCCGTAGCAAACGGCCACCAGCAGGATGTATTGATAGGGGTGCTGATAGTGATAGAGAATCATCCTGTACCAACGGCCAAAGACGGCGCCTTGCGGCATGATTGCCTCAAGCAACTCGTAGCCAATACAGGCAAGCGCCCAACAGGTAGCGGTATAAAAGAAGAAGCAAACCAGCAGCTTTTTCATATGCACAGCTTAAGCTGCTTTGGTCGCATTTGAAAGACAGCATCAACCCTGGCCGGACCAGCGGCTTAATGCTTTCAATTGCCGCCGGTATTGGTTACCCTGCATCTTTTACCACTGCTTGACCCAATGAAAGCTATCAGGTTACCTTTTGCGTTTGGCTTTGTGTGTATGGCTCTTTTTGGCGTCGATCCGGCTAAAGCGGCAGATGGAATTGACCCGCAATCAACCCCGCAGGCCTGGAGCGATGACCTCTTGCCGCCGGACAAGCGCACCCAACAACAGCATCGACAGCAGCTTTATTACGGCGACTATATTGTCTATCTCTATCCAAATGGCAGTGCGCATGGCGATCTTGATGTTTATCTGAAAGATATGGATCAGAATGACCGGCCACTCTTTGGCGCTGCTCTACACTGGCCGGAAATGCTTGATTTGAACTGGAGTTTTCTTGGCATGCATCGGCAGTATATTGTGCTGGATACAGGTACGAGCGCCAGCGCCAGGGAGCTCTACTTTGTTGATGTCAACACACTGAAAAAGCATGTGTTTTCCTACTCGGCCTACGCCACCATGCGTGGCGACAGCCTGTATTTCTATACCCCTGTGGATAAGTCCGGGGTCACCGGGCCGGTTACATGCCCTGAAGGGATGGAATATCTGCGTTACGAGCAGGCTATGCAATTTGATTTTGTCGGCGAGAATCTAATTCCTGGCAACAACTTCCTCTGCCTGATGGATGAATGAGTCCAGGCATCTCCTGTCACCGCCCGTTCAGAGCGAACTGAAATCGCGAATCGGTTTCCGCAGCCGCCGGATAACGAAAGCTGCGAGCGGTAGGTAATTCGAGCTGGCGCCTTCTTGTTAATATGGTTGCCTTAGGGCAATCGTCGGGAGCCGAGGCAGACATCCCCTTCTTCAGCGCTGGCCAGCCAGAGCTTGAGGAAAGCTACTCGTTCAAGGGTTAGTTTGGTTTTGACCTGTGCCTGGCAGGTGGGTAGAACGCTGCCGTAATAGCCGGGTGTGTTGGCGTGGGGGTAGTGGAGCTCCAGGTCTGCATTGCGAAGCTTTATCCAGGCTCTTTGCGCCGCCAGCAGTTTGGCTAAAAACTGCTTATCATTCTGATATTGCTTGCGGATTTCCTTATAGACGCGGTTGAGTTCAGCGTCCGCCTCGGCAAAGTTGGCATCCGGGCATTGCAGCAGTTGCTCCCTGTCGAAAGAGGATTGCAGGCAGGATTGTGAATCGGTTGCCGTTGCGCCTGTTGCCAGCCCTGTAACCAATAGCGTGGCAACTGCTACCCTTATGCCTAACAAGCTACACCCTCGCCTATTGTGTTGGCGTTGACGTCCAGGCTGAAAAAACAGGCGTATTCACCCTTGTCCGGATGCGCCTGGCATTGAACCTTGTCGGCGAACTTGGTCATGGCGCCATCGTCCAAGCATAGATCAAGCATTGGCTCGCTTTTGATCATTTGGTAGATCCTCTCGGCCGCTTTGCCGGTTATTTCAAAGTAGATATGGCTGTTTCTGGGTTCATCCGCAGGCGGGTCGATAAGGGTTGCACCACCTATGCTGAAGCTGCCGGTCAGGTTTTGGCTATCAGCTGCAAGACTGGCAGCAGACAGGGCCAATAACAGTAACAAGGTTGGATATTTCAATGCCCGTTCCTCCGCACATGACCACCAGCTAAAACTGGGGTGTGAAATTGGTTTCCTGCTGTGGTTTTGGCTCCGACACCTGCTCAGGTTCGGGTGGCGGCGGCGGGGCGTTATAGCCATAGCCGGCGACTATCTGTTGATAGATACCCTTGCGCTTGAGGTTTGCCAGACCCTGGTTTATGGTCTCAAGCAGTTGCGTACTTGTTGTGCTTTTGCGTATGCCTATGGCATAGCCGGAGCTGAGGGTTGGTTCCTGAGCGCCGGTGATATCCGCAGCGGTGACGGCTATAGCGCCGGTGGCGTCCTCGGTTTCCATAGCGGCGGTCATACCTGTGGGTACATCGCCCAGGTACGCAAGCGTTGTTGAGTTATATGCGGCGGTTTTCAGCATTAGGGCGTCGTGCAGCAGGGCTTCCACCTTACCCGTCTCAAGAGCGGCGAGTGCCTCGTACAGCCCGGGGTAAAGAGTCTGCCGCGTCTCCTTTAGGTTGTCCTGGGCATATAGCGCGGCAGGTGAGTCCTGCACCAGGCCCAGGCTGCGCCCGTTGAGTTGATCCGGCTTCATCCCGCTTGTGACCCGGCGAGCAAGCAGCCCCGGGGAAAAGGGAAAATAGACCTGGCTCAGGAGCATTCTTTTTTGCGTAGTGCTGGTGACGGGTACGGAGGAGATCACCAGGTCCAGCTTGCGCGCGTTCAGGCCAGGCGCAAGTTCCTCGGGATTGTGTATGTACCAGGTGCATTCGAAATTCAACTCAAGGCACAGGGCCGTACCAAGTTCGATATCCAGCCCGTAGACACTGCCGTCTTTTCCGGTGGTGTTAAAAGGCGGGTTGGCGCCTTCGGTGGCTATGGCCATGGGGGTGGGCGGTTCGATTTTTTTGACAGCCTCTTCTTCTTCGGTGAAAAGCCCGGTGACGAATTCGACGCTTTCTTCAAGGGTGTCAACGACCGCGCCAGTGGTTTCCTCTACAGTCTTGGCGACTTGCCTGGTGGTGGAACAGGATGCGAGCAGCAGCGTGAGCGCAAGCGCGATACAGGTTCCGGAAGGCTTGGCGAAGGTCATTGGAGAAGCGGCCTGGTTGATAGCACCAAGAGGATAGCGATTTGGCCTTTCGATTGCAGCCGCTATGTGAAATTAAAGCTCAGAAAAAAACGGCAGCGCGAAGCTGCCGTTTGGATGCGAAAGCCGATGCCTGGTGGGTTTCCTAGCTTTTGATGTTGATCAGCTTGGATACCTGGGGTTCGGTTTTCTTGATTTTAATGGTCAGCACGCCGTCCTTGTATTCGGCGTCCAGGTGGCTTTCGTCAACGCCGTCGGGCAGGGCGAAAGTACGCTGAAAGCCGCCATAGCTGCGTTCCACGCGGTGGAACTGCTCGCTCTCCTCTTTCTTTTCGTGGCGGCGTTCGCCTTCAAGCACCAGCAGGCCTTTTTCAATGCGCAGCTTGATGTCTTCTTTTTTCACTGCCGGCAGTTCGGCGTGAATAACATAGCCGTCTTTGGTTTCGCTGATGTCCACCACCGGCGCCCATTGGCGCTGGCTTGCGCTGGCCAATGGCTTGCCGACACGAAAGAAATTATCGAACTCCTCAAAGGGATTCCAGCTTACGAGATTGCTCATGGTAGTACCTCCTGAAAGATTGTCAGATGCCCTTGGATATTGGGTTTGCGGCTTGCTTTTCAAGTTGTTGCGACTCAAGTATCACCCATGCGCGCGCAAGTGAATCAGACTCATCTCATCAGAATGCGCCGCGCCCTGGCCTTGGCTGCACGCGGGTTGAAGAGCACTATCGCCAACCCGAGAGTCGGCTGTGTGCTGGTGAGAGACGGCAGGGTGATAGGCGAGGGTTGGCACAAGGGCGATGGCTGCCTGCACGCCGAGGCGGCGGCGCTCGCGGACGCCAACGCCAGGGGCGAATCAACCAGCGGGGCCACAGCCTATGTCACTCTCGAACCGTGTTGCCACACAGGCAGGCAACCTCCCTGCAGCGAAGCGTTGATCAAAGCCGAAATCAGCCGGGTGATTGCCTCAGGCGAGGATCCGCATCCGGCGGTAGCTGGCAAGGGTTTTGCCGCGCTCAGGCGAGTGGGTATAGAGGTGGAGACGGGTTTGTTGGCGGACAGGGCCGAGGCGCTTAACCAGGGTTTTTTCCATCGCCAGCGCCACGCCCTTCCCTGGGTGACCCTCAAGCTTGCCGTCAGCCTGGATGGACGCATAGCCGCAGCTGACGGCGGCAGTCGCTATGTCAGTTGCGACGCTTCGCGGGCGGACGCCATGCGTTGGCGCGCGCGCAGTCAGGCGATACTCACCAGCAGCGCCACGGTGCTGGCGGACAATCCGCAACATACGGTGCGCGGCGTGGCGGGCGTCACCCAGCCGGATTTGTGGTTGCTCGACAGTCGCGGTCGGGCGTCGGTTGGCGCACGGGTATTTGCGCCTGTCGCCCACCAGAGCGGCCTGCCGCAACTGGACAAGCGGCGGGTGTACTGGGTAAGGCCGCCGGTCGAGGCCGGGTTACCCGAGCATGTTGAAGTAATCCCCACCCAGGGCCAAGTCAACCTGACCTGGCTGCTAAAGCGCATGGCCGAGCAGGGAGTGAACGAAGTCCTGACCGAATGCGGCGGCGGCCTAGCCGGCGCCTTGCTGGAAGCTGGTCTGGTGAATCGCCTGCTGGTGTATCAAGCGCCGGTTTTGTTGGGGCATAAGGGCTTGCCGATGGCGAGGCTGAATTGCGCGACCATGGCGGACAGGTTCGGGCTCGGACTGCTCGAAAGTCGTCGTCTGGGCGTGGATACCAGGCTGATTTACGCCCCTGGGTCGCCGGGCGCCTGAAACGCCGTCGCTTGTATTGAAAAGGGTGGCGCAAGCTTATGGGAGTCGAGTCGACCCCGGTCTTTTGCGGTGCAACATTTATTTGCATTCATGGAAAAAGAATGAAAGAATGCGCCAAGCTCAGCAGTTCTGAAGCCAATGCCGCCGTTCATTTACCCCGGAACCTTTGACCCCATCACCAATGGGCATGTAGACCTGACCCGCCGCGCCTGTGGCCTGTTTGGCGCCATCACTTTCGCCATCGCCGCAAGTCCAGGCAAAAAGCCCATGTTCAGCGTGGAGCAACGCGTAGCCTTGACGCGCAAGGTGTTTGCCGCGGAAGACCTGCCGGTGGAGGTGATTGGTTTTGAAGGCTTGCTGGTTGATCTGGTGCAACGGTTGAAGGCGCGGGTGATCATTCGCGGCCTGCGCGCAATTTCCGATTATGAGTACGAGCTGCAACTGGCTAACACCAACCGGGTGTTGCTACCAAGCGTGGAAACCCTGTTTCTGACTCCGGCGGTCGAGTTCGCTTATATCTCCTCCACCATGGTGCGCGAAATCGCCACCCTCGGCGGAGATGTCGGCGCGCTTGTCCATCCACTGGTGCAACGCGAGCTGCGTAAACGTTCCGCCACCGCCTGAGCGGCGCAAACTGTAAATTGCATCTTGTCCGGCGGCGGAATATATTCCCCGCCAGATTGCAATAATAGGCCACCCACTCATGCTATCCAGTCTTTCCGTCAACAACCTTGCCCTGGTCAGGGATCTGGAGCTGGATTTTTCCCCTGGCTTTATCAGCATTTCCGGCGAGACGGGCGCGGGAAAATCATTGATGATCGCGGCGCTTGGTCTGGTGCTGGGCGACAAACCCCGGCGTCTGGACGAGGAAAATTGCCGCATAAGCGCTGAGTTCATCCTTGCCGCCGACAGTCCGGCCGCGTGTTGGCTGGCGGAGAGGGGAATGCACCAGGAAGACGGGGGGCAAATCACCGCGCTGGTGCGCCGGACCATCACCGCCAGACGAAGCAAGGCCTTTATCAACGGCGCGCAGGTGGGTGTGGGGGAGCTCGGGCAACTGGGCGATTTGTTGCTTAATCTGCACAGCCAGCACCAGCACCACGCCCTGTTGCAGCGTGCGTATCAACGCGAAATGTTTGACGCCTTCGCAGGAGCGCGGACGATTGCCGGGGAAGTTTCGCACCTGTACGCCTTGGTCACGCGTTTGCGCAAGGCTCTTAACGAGTCGGCCAACAGGCAACAACTTGCCCAACGCGAACTCGAACTCGCCCGCCACAACCTTAAGGAATTGGACGCGCTTGCCCCGCGCGAGGGCGAATACGCCGAGCTGGATCAACAACACCGTCTGGCCGGCAAAAGCCGTCGACTTCAGGAATTGCTCGCACAACTGCTTGCCTGTCTGGAAGGCGACGGCGAGGCGAATGGCATGCACAGCCGTCTGCGGAAAACCAGCCTTGAACTTGTGCAGCTTGATATTTCCACCCTCAACGAACTAACCGAAACCATCGCTAATGCGGATGCTTTGCTTGAGGAAGTTGTCGTTGTAGCGCGTCGTCTGGCGGATGGCGATCTCGACCAGGCGGCCTATGCCGAACTTGAAGAACGCATAGCTGGTTATCACCAGTTGGCGCGCAAGCACCAGCGCCGGGCGCAGGAACTGCCCGCCCTGCAGCGGCAATTGCGCGAACAGCTTGAGCAGCTCGCCTCCCAGGCAGCGGGGCCAAAGGCCATCGGCAGGCAGCTTGCGGAGAGCGAGGCGAAACTTGCGGATAAGGCGCGCCAACTCAGCACCAGGCGCCTAGAAGCGGCGCCAATCCTTGAGGAGAGAGTGAACGGGCTTTTACCTGATTTGGCGATGACGGACGCCTGCTTTTCCCTCCAGCTTGAGCAACGCGAAACCCCGAGTGGCGAAGGCTACGAGAAGCCGGGCTTTCTGATGCGGACCAACCAGGGAGGCAAGCTCTTGCCGTTGAAAGATATAGCTTCTGGCGGCGAACTCTCGCGCGCCAGCCTTGCTCTCTATCTTGCCTGTAGCGCCGGCGCCAGCCCGGCGACCATGGTGTTTGACGAGGTGGATACCGGGCTGAGTGGCAAGGTGGCGGCAAAGGTGGGGCGGATCCTCAAGCAGCTTGCACGCCGCCACCAGGTGCTGTGCATCACTCACCATCCGCAGATAGTCGCGCAGGCGGACCAGCATTTGTTTGTGAGCAAGGAAAGCGACGCAACCGGCGGTAGCGTTATGGTGCAAAGGTTGGACAGCGAAGGCGCCGTGGCCGAAATTGCGCGCATGCTGGGTGGTGGTGGAAAGGCAGGGGTGCAGCTGGCGCGCGACATGTATCTTAAGGGGCGCGAGGCTGAGCCGGTGAAAACAGAGCAAGGATGTGGACGCGCCTGATGTTGATTCGCGAACTGCCCTCGGGCGAACAACCAAGGGAAAAACTCATCCAGCGGGGTGCGGACGCCTTGAGCGACGCCGAGCTGTTGGCGGTGTTGCTGCGCACCGGCTACCAGGGGGTGTCGGTGGTACAACTGGCGCAACAACTGCTCGCTGAGGCGGGGGGTTTGCAACCATTGCTGCAATGGACGCGCGCGGATTTTTGCAGGCGCAAGGGGTTGGGGTTGGCCAAGTATGTGCAACTGCACGCCGCGCTGGCGTTGGCGCGGCGCACCATTGAGCAGCAGCTATGCCGACGGACGCTCAACTCGCCTGAGGAGGTGGTGGATTACCTGCGCCTGCAATTGGCGGGTGAAACGCGCGAGGTGTTTGGCGTGCTCTATCTGGATAACGCCAATGCCATGCTGCACTTCGCCAAATTGTTTGCTGGTTCGCTTAACGCGGCCCAGGTGCATGTGGCCGAAGTGATGCGTAGCGCGCTTGAACAACGCGCCAGCGCCTTGATTTTGTGCCATAACCATCCAAGCGGCAAAATCACCCCAAGTCGCGCAGATGATCAGGTCACCAGGCGCATAGCCGAAGCGGCCGGGATGCTGGATATCCGGCTGCTTGATCATGTGATAGTCGGCAGTGGCAAGGTCTATTCCTACGCGGCGAACAATCCACGCCTGCTGCAGGCTTCCGCGCAGGGTTAGGAGTGCTACCATCCCAGCTTTTTGCCGCCAGTTGTCTCAACCCATGAGCATCCAACCCTATCTCACGCATCAACCGGTTATCGGCCCGGACGTGTATATCCACGAGCAGGCGTGCGTGATTGGTCAGGTGACCATTGGGGTGGACGTGAGCATCTGGCCGATGGTGGTGGTTCGTGGCGACGTCGCGCCCATCAGCATAGGCGCGGGAACGAATGTGCAGGATGGTGCGGTGCTGCATGTCACCGCGCATACGCCTTTCAACGATGCGGCTCTCCCGCTGGTTATAGGCGAGCGGGTGACCATTGGTCACAAGGCCATGCTGCACGCCTGTACGATTAAGGACGAGTGCCTGATAGGCATGAACGCGGTGGTGCTCGACGGCGCGGTGGTGGAAAAACACGTGCTGCTGGCGGCCGGCAGCGTGGTGGCGCCGGGCAAACGTCTGGAGAGCGGGTTTCTCTATCGCGGCAATCCGGCAAGACAGGCTCGTCCCCTGACCGAGCGCGAAATCGCCTACTTCGTCTATTCAAGCGAACACTACATAGAAATAAAAAACCACTATCTAACCATGGCGGATAACTAGCGGAAGTTCTGGACGATTACCGGATGCGCTTCCTGGCCCGTAGTCTTTTTTCCCTGCTGGCGCTTGCCATGTTGCTGCCGCTGGCGGCCATGCTGGCGCAGACGCCGCTGACGCAGCCCTACCTGTGGTTATTTGCGCGCATGGGCTTGCTTGCCGTCCCCGTATTGCTGTCGCTGACCCAGCTCGCGGTGGCGCTTGCGCTTGCGCTTGGCTTGGGGGTGTTGCTCGCCTGGCTGGCGAATAACTATGATTTCGCCGGGAGACGATTTCTCATATGGGCGCAACTTGCGCCGCTGTTGTTGCCCACCAGTTTACTGGCGAGTGTGTTTGAGTCGTTACTCGGCGCCAGCGGCCTCCCCCCCGGGGTGCGTTTGGGCGTTTACAGCGGCCTGTCCAATTATCCGCTGGTGTATTTGTTGATGCGCGCCTGTTTGTCCAACCACAACGCCGAATACTGGTACGCCAGCCGCTCCATGGGACTTGGCGCTATCGCCAGCCTGTGGCGGGTCGGCGTGCAGTTAAATCGCCCGGTGCTGGTGGCCGCGTGCCTGCTGGTGTGTATGGAAGTCCTTTCCGATCTGGCGACGCCAAGTCTGCTGGGTATCAACAGCCTTGCGATGTTGCTCCATCAGGAAGCGGGGACCGGGCTGGTGAGCCAGCTTGCGCTCGCCCTGCTGGCTGCCTTGCTTCTGTTGGTTTGGGTTGAGCGGTTGTTGCGCGGGCGCAAACACTATGTGCAGGCGGTGGCCGGGTACAAGCCGATTGAGCCGACTTACTTTTCCCGGTCCTGGCAGGAGTTGCTGACCCTGGGGTTGTTTGCATTGCCGGTGGTGTTTGGCGCCCTGACGCCGCTGATGTTGTTGCTCGACAGCGCAACCGACCAGGCATCGCCCCGGGCGAATGAGCTGGCGGCGGGCGCGGCCCTGAGCATCGGCCTTGCCTGTAGCGCGGCCTTGCTCGCCACGCTTGTCGCTTGCCTGCTTGCCTATGGGAGGCGGTTCTATCCAGGCCCGGCGCTGCGCCTGTTGGTGCGCCTGGCGTCGTTGGGGTTGGTGATTCCCGGTCTGTATCTGGCGCTCGCGCTTAGCCTGCCGGTTGAGTGGCTGGATGCCTGGTTCGCCCCTCTGTGGCAGGGGTTCGGCCTGCCCGAACAGCTAATCGGCAAGAGCTTGGGGCTGACGCTCTATGTGCTGGTAGTGCGCTTTGTCGCCATCGCTCTGCTGGTGTTGCTCGCGGCGTTGAGCGGTCTGGATCACGAACTCGCGCTCGCCGCGCGTTCGCTCGGAGCTGGCGCGGCGCGTAGCTTCAGCAGCATCGAGTTGCGCCTGATCGCTCCCTTTGTCGGTGTGGCGCTGGCGCTGGTCGCCATGTTGGCGCTCAAGGATAGCGGTGTGGCGTTGGTGCTGCTGGGAGACGCGCATCTCAGCCTCACCACAACGATCCACGCTTCACTCATGCAGGGAGCGATCCCCGCCCACGCCGGGCTGTTGCTGGCGTTGATTATCGCGCTGATTATCGCGGTGATGCTGTGGCTGGCGCGGATGGGATTGCGCCGATGATCAATTCGCTCGAAGTGACCAACCTGGCGGTCGACTACGGCAACAAGCGCGTTCTAAAGGCCATCAACCTGCGTCTGCGCACGGGCGAACTTGGTTGCCTGCTTGGCGTAACCGGCAGCGGCAAAACAGCTCTGCTGCGCACCATCGCCGGGTTTGTGCGCCCAAGCAAGGGGCAGATTCGCATCGGCGAACAACTGATGGCGAGCGATGAACACTTCATCCCGCCCGAGCGACGCTATACCGGGCTGGTGTTTCAGGACTACAACCTCTTTCCCCATCTGTGCATAGCAGAGAACATCGGCTATGGCCTTACCCGCCAGTCGCGCGTAACCGCCAGGGTGCGGGTGGAAAAACTGCTCGACCTGGCGCGCCTTTCGCACAAGGCGGACGCCTATCCGCACCAACTCTCAGGCGGCGAGCGGCAAAGGGCGGCGTTGGCGCGCGCCATGGCGCCTTCGCCGCGATTGATATTGCTCGACGAGCCATTCGCCAGCCAGGACAGCAACCTGCGTGAAACCCTGGCGCACGAGGTCAAGGACATGCTGAAAACCGAACAGATTACCGCGCTGATGGTTACCCACGACCAGACGGAGGCTTTCGCCCTTGCCGACAAGCTGGGGGTGTTGCGCGAGGGGCGGATAGAGCAATGGGACGAACCCTACAATATCTACCACCACCCGGCCAACCGCGCTATTGCCGAGTTTGTCGGGCTGGGCGCCATGCTAAGCGGCGTCATAGTCAACCCCACCACGGTCAATACCGCGCTGGGGCAGATTCGCTTGCCGGTGGATATGAATCGCTTCCGCGCCAGGCAGCAGGTGCAGGTATTTGTCCGCCCGGAAGACATAGTGCACACCTCGGCTTCGCGCCGCAAGGCCGAGGTGCTCGAGGCCATGTTCCGTGGTCCGACAACCCTCTATCGCCTGCGTAGCGAGCAGAGCTTTGAAGAGTTCTACGCCATCACCCCCAGCTTCATCCGATACCGTCCCGGCGAGCGTTTCGGCCTCACGCTGGCGATGGAGGAACTGGTGATGTTCGAGGAAAACCACGCCCACCCGGGCAGCGGAGACATCAAATACGAACACGCCGAAGGACCACAGGTGTATTGATGCATATCCTCAGGGAAAAATCGCTACCTGCTCAAGCCCCAAGGTTTCGTCCCAGCCGCACATCAGATTGAGGTTCTGCACCGCCTGGCCTGCCGCGCCCTTGCCGAGGTTGTCTATGGCGCTGCAGAGCACCAAGGTGTCGCCCTGTCTGGTGGCGCTGATGCGGCAGGTGTTGGTTCCCGCCACGCTTTTGGTTTGCGGTTGCGCGCCGGGGGGCATGATGTCGATAAAGGGACAATCGCGGTAGGCTTCTGCGAGTATTTTGGTCGCCTCTGTATCGTCAAAGTTCTGGTCGACAATCGGCACATAGCAGGTGGTGAGCATGCCGCGCGTCATGGGGATGAGGTGTGGCACGAAAGTGAGGCCTGCTTGCTGGTTGTGCAGCCGTAGTTGTTGCAGCACTTCCGGGGTGTGGCGATGCCCAGCGATCTTGTAGGGTGAGAGGTTGGCGTCGAGTTGCGCGAAGAGCAGATCGACGCTGGCGTTTTTGCCCGCGCCGCTTATGCCGGATTTGCCGTCGGCGATGGTTGCCTGGAGCGCCAGCCGCTTGCCCAGCGGCATAAAGGGCAGCAGCGCCAGTTGCATGGCGGTGGCGTAGCAGCCGGGGTTGGCAACCAGCCGGGAGCCCGGCAGTTGCTTTTTATGCCATTCGCTCAGGCCGTAGACTGCCTGCTCCAGCAGCTCCGGGCAATGGTGTGCTTCGCCGTAGACCCGGCGCCACAGGGCCGGATCGCGCAGACGAAAGTCGGCCGCGAGGTCGATCACCCGCACCCCGGCGGCCAGCAGTTCCGGCGCCAGGCGCATGGCCACTCCGTTGGGCGTGGCGCTGATTACCAGGTCCATTTTCGCGAGTGCTTTGACATCTACCGGCGAGAAGGGCAGGTCGAGGATGCCGCGCAGGTAGGGCAGGCAGGCGCTTACGGGCTCGCCCGCCTGGGAGCGCGAGCAGACCATGCCGAGCCTCGCCTTTGGGTGCCGCGCGAGCAGGCGCAGGACTTCCTGCCCCGTGTAGCCGGCGCCGCCGATGAGTGCGATTTGCATCCGTGTTTGAACCCCTGAGTAAAACGACCGCCTATAATGCCCCCTCTTGTATGTTGTGGTTGAAGGCTTTTCACATTATCGCCGTGGTGACCTGGTTTGCGGCGCTCTTCTATTTGCCGCGCTTGTTCGTGTATCACGCTCAGGCTCTAAAGGAAGGGGATGCGCGCGGCGGTGAGCGCTTCAAGTTGATGGAACGCAAGCTCTATCGCGGCATTATGACTCCTTCGCTGTTGGTGGTTTTTGTGCTTGGCTTCGTCCTGTATGGTTTTAACTTTTCCTACTATTTCAGCGCCGCGTGGATGTGGCTGAAGCTGGCGCTGGCGTGTTCACTTGTGGCCTATCACTTTGTCTGCGGCGGCTATGTGCGCCGCTTTGGGGCGGATCGCCCCACGCCTTCGGAGCGGTTTTTTCGCTGGTTCAACGAATACCCGGCGCTGGTGTTGATTGCAGGCGTATTGCTGGTTGAATTCCAGCCGCGATTTTTTTAGGACGGGTGGATGAGTTATCAGGTTCTTGCCCGCAAGTATCGCCCCAAAGGGTTTGTCGAGATGGTCGGGCAGGAGCATGTGTTGACCGCGCTGACCAACGGGCTTAACCGTCAGCGGCTGCATCATTCCTATATTTTTTCCGGCACGCGCGGGGTGGGCAAAACCACCGTGGCGCGGATTTTCGCCAAGTGCCTGAACAACCCTGATGGAATCAGCTCAACCCCGGATGAGTCGAGCGAGATTGCCCAGGCGATTGACGGCGGCAGGTTTATCGACCTGATAGAGGTGGACGCCGCCTCGCGCACCAAGGTGGAGCAGACGCGTGAGCTGCTGGAGAATGTCGCCTATCCGCCCACGCTGGGGAGGTTCAAGATCTACCTGATAGACGAGGCGCACCAGCTTTCCAGCAGCAGCTTCAACGCCCTGCTGAAAACGCTTGAGGAACCACCGGATTTTGTCAAGTTCCTGTTCGCCACCACCGAACCGCAAAAACTGCCGGTTACCATTGTGTCGCGCAGTCTGCTGTTCAATCTGCGCCAGATTCCCGAGGGGTTGATTCGCAAGCAACTGGAAAAGGTGCTCACCTCCGAGCAGATAAGCTTTGATCGCGAGGCCGTCGATCTACTCGCCAAGGCTGGAAAAGGCAGCATGCGTGACGCCCTGAGTATTACCGACCAGGCAATTGCGCACACCAACGCCCAGCTCAAGGGAGCGGAACTGGCGGTGTTTCTCGGCATGCTCGATTTATCCAAGCTCGAACAATTGGTCGATTTATTGCTCGAGTCGAAAGTGCAGGAGCTGCTGGGGCTGTTGCGCGAACTGGCGAGCTTTGCGCCCAGCTACGACAACCTGATTGAACAATTGCTGGCCCTGTTGCAGGAAGCGGCGGTTGAGCAATTTGCCGCCCAACCCGAGCCGCCCGCCCCCGTGGTGAAACGCCTAGTCGACAAGCTTACGCCCGAGACCATTCAGCTTTATTACCAGCTGTTGCTGCGCGGTAAAATCGAGTTGGCGCAGCTCGATAACCGCGACATGGGTTTTGCCATGCTGATATTGCGCCTGCTTGCCTTTACTCCGGCGCAGGACGAGGAACGGATGCGCGCGGCGCTTGCTCCGCCACAAGCGAACGTTGAGCAGTCGTCCGCTTCCCAACCAGACCCTCAGTCATCGCAGTCGCCGCCCGAACAAGCGCAATCGGAACAACCGGTAGCTCAACCGGAGGAAACAGCAACCGCCGGCCGGACCATGTCGCTGCCGCGCAACGACGACGACTGGCAGGCGCTATTCGCCCAGTTGGAGCTCGACGGCTATCCGCATCTGCTGGCGGGCAACGCCGGCTTTGCCGGATGCGACGACGAAGGCAACCTGCTGTTGAACCTTGGCGCCACGCACCACAAGATGATGAACAGGGAATATCACAGCAAGATTGTTACTGCTATCCGGGCGTGTGTGGATGCGCCTTTTCGCTTGCGTTACCACAAGGTTGACGAGCCACCCCCCGAAAGCCCCCTGATGCGCAAAAAGCATGACGCGAGTGACGAGGAAGAACTGCGCAAGAAATTGCTTGAAGATCCGGAGATAGGCAAACTGGTGAGTGAGTTTGACGGTTCGATCACCAATGTCACTACACCCTATTCACCCACAACCAATCCGGAGGAACCGGCATGATGAAAGGCGGCATGGGAAATATGCTCAAACAGATGCAGCAACAGATGCAGAAGCAGCAGGAGGAATTCGCGCAACGCGAGTTCACCGGCCAGGCTGGTGCAGGTCAGGTGTCGATCACCCTCACCGGCGCCTACCAGACCAGGCGGGTCAGGATTGCCCCTGAACTGGTTGGCGAGGATGTCGAGATTCTTGAAGACTTGATTGGTGCGGCCATCAACGACGCCATGCATCAGATAGCCAGCGCCCAGCAGGCGCAAATGGGTCAGTTCACTGGCAACCTGCCGTTCAAAATGCCATTTTAGTCGTTCCCCCCCGGCTTCTTTCTTGATCTTCCAAACCGCCTCATCCGTGGCCGCGGGTTAGTGGATATTCTGCCGCAGCAGCTGAGTCGGCTTGCCGAAAGCCTGCGCACTCTGCCTGGCGTGGGAGCTCGCTCGGCCATGCGCATGGCCCTGCATTTGGTAGAACAACAACACAGGCAACAGGCGCGCAAACTCGCCGAAGATCTGGCGCAGGCGACCGAGTCGGTGCGCCACTGCGCTGGCTGTCGGCATCTTGCGGTCGGCGAGTTGTGTACACTGTGCCTCTCGCGGGCGCGGGACGACAGCCAGCTGTGCGTGGTCGAATCGCCCACCGATCTGATTGCCATCGAAAGCAGCGGCGGCTACAAGGGCAGGTATTTTGTGCTCCACGGCAAGCTCTCGCCCATAGACGGCATTGGTCCGCGGCAGCTTGGTTTCGATAAGCTCGAGAGTATGGTCGCGCGTTCGCAGGGCAGGGAAGCGGTCGGCGATGCAGCTCAATCTACGTCCGTTGACTTTGACACGCGTATCAGCGAGGTAATCCTCGCCCTTGGCACCACCGTGGAAGGCAATGTCACCTGTCGCTATCTGCAACAACGCCTGGCGCCCTACCAGCTGCGGATCACCCGCCTGGCGCAGGGGATGCCGGCGGGCGGCAATGTCGATCTGCTCGACAGCATCACTCTTGGTCAGGCCATGCACCAGCGCGTGCAACTTGACCAAGAATCTTGATTCACTGTCCGCGCCAGGGGCGCGCATGCTGATGCCGATCGATGTCAACAGCCATGCCTGGGCAGCATCCGATTGTGAGTTGGCGCAGCTATGCGCCGCCATACCGCCGGGCGCCCCATTGGCGCTGGATTGTGAGTTTATTCGTCGCATAACTTTTCATCCCATTCCCGCGCTGCTTCAGCTTGGCTGGAGGGGCGCCAACGGAGAATTGGAGTTTGCGTTGCTGGATCCATTGTCGATTGACGACTGGAAGCCGCTCAAAGCAAGCTTTGAGCGGGCGGACGCGGTGGTGATGCACGCGGCGGGCGAGGATGTGCAGGTGTTGCGTCGCCTTGGTATTCACAATTTCCCTCTCTTCGATACCCAGCTTGCAGCCGCCCTGGTCCTTGGAGAGGATGGCCTTGGTTACAGCGCGCTGGTTGAGTGCGAGCTTGCTCAACAGGTTCCCCAAGCAAGTTCAGTGCAACGATCCAACTGGCTGGCGCGGCCGCTGTCGCGCATGCAGCTCGAATATGCCTTGCTGGATGTCGCCTGGCTGCCCGATCTGCACTCCCGCCTGTCCGCGCAACTGGAGACGCTTGGTCGGAGCGATTGGCATAGACAGGAATGCGCCGCGCTCTTCCAGCAAAGCGAATTCCGTCCTCGAGAAGAAGCCTGGTGGTCGGTCAGGGGAGCGGATCGTGTGCGCCAACCAGTTCAGCGCGCGCGCCTGAAAGCGCTTGCTGCCTGGCGTGAATCCAGGGCGATGAGCCTTGACCGCCCTCGCGGGATGCTGTTGGCGGACGACGCCATGCTTGTTCTGTGCAAGGATCCAGCCGGGCTGACGCCAACCCTGCGCCGATCACGCTTCGGACGCGAGATTGCCGCAGACGAGCTTGAGAGTCTGCGGCGGCAACTGCTTGAGGCGGATGCCGCCGATGCTCCACCGCTGAAGCAGCTCACCCAGGGGCAAACAGCGGAATTGAAGCGGCTCAGAACCCTGGTCGCCGAGCAGGCCCAGGCTTTGCGCCTGCCGTCTCGCCTGCTGGCGAACAAACGCAAGCTCGGCGACTGGGTGGCGGGCGCGAAGGTTGATTTTGGCGGCTGGCAGACTCCACTGATGGAAGAAGTTCTGAGTCGACATGCCCGGAAGGAGCAGGAGCGAAGAGCCGGTCAAACCCACGCGGTTTGTAACCAATCAATGGATTGAATCCTGCCAACCTGTACAATCCCACCAGTTTTTTGCCGAAAAACCATGTCTGAGGACACCAGTTACACCCTTCATGCCCGGCAGACCCTCGCCATAGAAACCGAGGGGCTGGCGCACCTGCACGAACTCGCGGCAAGTCCCGAATTTTCCAGGGCCTGTGAGTTGTTGCAAAGCGCCGACGGCAAGATAGCCGTAATCGGCATAGGTAAGTCCGGGCATATCGGCAGGAAGATATCCGCCACCTTCGCCAGCGTTGGTTTTCCGGCTTTTTTTATTCACGCCGCCGAGGCTTTACACGGCGATCTGGGCATGCTGCGCGGCAACGACCTGGCGCTCATGCTTTCGTATTCGGGCAGTAGCGACGAGATTACCAACCTGCTCCCAGCCCTGCGTGAACTGGCCTTGCCTATTGTGGCCATCACGGGCAATCCGGATTCGCAGTTGGCGCGTGCGGCCAGTGTACACCTCGGCCTGCGCATAGAACGCGAGGCCTGCCCACACAACCTTGCTCCAACCGCCAGCACTACCGCCACTCTGGTACTGGGCGACATGCTAGCCATGGCGCTGCTAAAGAAAAGCGGTGGCACACGCGAGGATTTCGCCCGTTCACACCCGGCCGGGAGACTGGGCAAGCGGCTGCGCCTGATAGTTGCCGACCTGATGCAACGCGAACCCCTGCCTTTAGTGGCGGAATCGGCCAGCCTGATGGAAACGCTGCTGGAAATGAGCCGGGGCGCGCTCGGCATAGTCGGGGTGCGTAACCACAAGGGCGAACTGACGGGAGTGTTTACCGATGGCGACCTGCGCCGCGGGATGCAGGATGGTGAGTCCATGCACTCACCTGTGAGCCGGGTGATGACGAACGATTTTTTTTTTCTGCATCCGGACACCAAATTGATGGATGCGCTTGAAGCCTATGAGCAGCGCCGCATTACCGCCGCTTTTGTGATAGGAGCGCAAGAAAGCATAGTCGGAGTGCTGCATATGCACCATATACTCAAGAGCGGCATTATCTGAGGGCTAACCATGACAGCGACAACCACTACCAACGGGACCGCACCATTGTCCAAACAACTGACCGAGCGTTTCGCCAGGATTAAATTGTTGGTGCTGGATGTCGACGGCGTACTCACCGACGGCTCCATCTATCTCGACTCGCACGGCAATAACCTCAAGTGTTTTTTCAGCCACGACGGTCATGGTATAAAAATGATTCTCGAACAGGGAGTTCAGGTGATGTTGTTGAGCGCGCGCAAGTGCAACGCCACGCGTCAACGCGCCGGCGAACTGGGCATTCCATTTGTGCACCTGGGCGAAGAAGTTAAACGCACCCAGCTTTATAAACATATGCAACAACACCAGTTGGGCAGCGAGGCGGTGGCCTATATGGGTGACGATCTGGTCGACCTAGGCGCCATGCAGCTTTGCGGGCTGGTCATCGCCCCGGTCAATGCAGTTGAGCCGATCAGGCAACGGGCGGACATTGTTACCAGTCATAGCGGGGGGCGCGGAGCGGTGCGCGAGTGTTGCGATCAGATCCTCAAGGCGCGTGGGGTGTACAGCCATTATCTCGAAGAGCCTCACGCATGAGCGAATCCGGTTTTTGGCAGATACGCCTGCTTTCGAGCTATTGGTTTTACGCCGTACTGCTGCTGGTGCTGGTGGTTGTGTTCAGCCTGGTGCAGACCAGCGAAACCTATCTTATCGAACAGGGGCCACCGCTGACTACCGATAGCCCGAGACTGGTGATGCACAAGGTTAACGCCACTCAGTTTACGCCGGACGGCAAGGTGGAACTCACCATCAATGCCGACGGCTTGGCGCAGTTTGTCGATAACCGCTTGAGCCTGAGCAATCCCCTGGTGGTGCTTTTCAAGGATAATCAGCCGAAAACCTATATGCGCGGTCAACGCGGCGATGTAAGGGGTGCGCATTTCCGCTTCAGCGGGTTGGTGCATGTTTCCACCAGTGAGCAGACGGAACTGCTCAGCGGCGATACGCTCGACTATTACCACGACAAAAATCAGCTTGAAGTCATCAATCCAAGAATCACCATCCGTACTGAATCAGCCGTCAGCCATACCAACGCCGCCCTTCTCAAGGCGGATGGAGAAACAAGCAACCTGTGGTTGCACAATGGGGTGGTGACGCATGTAACCGAGTTAACGCCATGAGAGCAACAATCATGTTTATCCCGTCAATCATCTTTCGCGCCGCGCTTGTTTTTCTGTTGAGCATGTGCGGCGCAATCGCGCTCGCCGCCGAGCGTCAGATAGTGATCAGCGCCGACTCGGCTCAGGTGAACCAGCGCACTCAACACATTGTCTACTCCGGCAATGTGGTTATCAAACGTGAGGATTTCGAGCTACAGGCGCAGCGGGTCGAGTACACCCAGAACGATGTCAGAAGAGTGTTCAAGGCTTATGGTGAACCGGTGAAAGTTTTCTGGAACTCGACCGTTACCACCAACCTGCTCAATAATGCGCGAGCGGACTATATCGAGTATGCCGAAGGCAATCCTCGCGTACTGGATATGACGGGTAACGCCTATATCGAGGTGGATCATGATTCGCTTGAGAGTGAAACCATTCACTACAACTTCGATACCGAATTACTCAAAGCCAAGGGCGGCAACAAGCGCCGGGTGCGTTTTGTCATCATGGATCAGAACGGGAACTGACCCATGTCGCAGGATAGTAAAGGCGCACCGGGTGCGGTGCTGCGCGCCGATAACCTTTCCAAGAGATATAAAAAACGCATAGTCATTAAGGACTTCAGCATGAGCATCCGGCAGGGAGAGATAGTCGGACTGCTTGGCCCCAACGGTTGCGGCAAGACCACCAGTTTTTATATGGTGCTCGGCATCATCAAGTGCGACCGGGGCACAATCAACCTCGATGGCCGGGATATCACCAAACTCAAGATCAACGAGCGCGCCCAGCTCGGACTCAGCTACCTGCCGCAGGAAAACTCCATCTTTCGCCGCCTGAGCGTCGAAGACAACATCATGGCGATTCTCGAACTCAATCACAGCCTCAACGCTACGCAGCGCAAGGAAAGGCTGGAGAAGTTGCTGGAGGAATTTTCCATCACCCACATCCGCAAGAGCCTTGGCATGAGCCTGTCGGGCGGTGAGCGTCGGCGCACCGAGATTGCCCGCACCCTGGCCACCAATCCACGTTTTGTGTTGCTCGACGAACCCTTTGCCGGGGTCGATCCGGTTTCCGTGCAGGAAATCAACCTGCTCATTCGCTCGCTCAGCGATCGCGGCATAGGCGTGTTCATCACCGATCACAATGTGCGCGAGACGCTCTCCATCTGCCAGCGCGCCTATATTCTCTCAGATGGCCAGGTGCTCACCAGCGGAGACGCCGAGACCATTCTCAACAATCCACAGGTACGTCAGGTCTACTTGGGCAAGGACTTCCAGTTCTGAAAATGATCGACACTGTGCTGCTCGATCGCGACGGAGTAATCAACTTTGATTCGGCCTTCTACATTAAAAGCCCGGAAGAATGGAAACCCATTCCCGGTAGCCTGGAAGCGGTGGCTCTTATTGGCCGGGACGGCAAAAAGGGGCGTAGAAAGGTAGGCGTAGTCACCAACCAGCGTGGCATGGCGCTGGGGCTATACGATGCGGACACACTTGCGGCCATACACGAAAAAATGCGCGCAGCGCTGGCCGGGGCCGGAGGGCGAATCGACGCGCTGGCCTTCTGTCCACACGATACGTTTGAGGATTGCGAGTGCCGTAAACCCAGACCGGGGATGTTGCTCAGCCTGCTCGAGCAGTTTGCAACCAACCCCGACCACGCCCTGATGGTGGGAGACAAATACTCGGATATTGAGGCGGCGCGCGCCGCCGGGGTAAGACCGGTGCTGGTGCTCACCGGCCAGGGCCGGGAAACCCTGCACCTGCGTCAGCGGGATTTGGGCGATACGCCTGTATATGCCGACCTCGCCGCAGTTGCGTTGGCGTTGCAGACGGGGACGCTGGGAGCATTGCCATGAGAGTTGATTGATGCGCGGGGTGCTGTTTGTGCTTGGTCTGCTGGGGGTGATCTGGCTGTTGGCCGGCGGCTGGATTACCTACCGCATCAGGGGGCTGGATGAATACTGTGTCCAGGAGAATTGCTTTGCGCTCGCTTCCATTGGCGACAGACTCAATTTCATCGCCATGAACGCCACCGCCTTTACCTGGGAGGTGACGCCGGTGGTGGTCACTCTTGCGCTGTTTCCGCTGTTGTTTTTCGTGTTGCGCGAAGTGCGTCGCCGAAAACGCGCCACCAAACGCAAGGCGTGATGTTTACAGGCATAGGCCAGGACAGCCACGCCTTTGCCGCCGGCGACAAACCACTGGTGCTCGGGGGAGTAACCATTCCACACGAGCGCGGGTTGGCCGGCAACAGCGACGCGGATGTGGTCCTCCACGCCCTGTGCAATGCCGTTTCGAGCCTTACCGGCGATCCGTTTCTTGGGCCGAAAACGGACGCTATGTGCAAGGCGGGCATAACCGACTCTGCCCGATATCTCAAAGCGCAACTGGAGAGCGTCGACCTGTGTCTTGCGCATATCGCTGTAAGCATTGAGGCGCGCCGTCCAAAACTAATACCTTGGATACCAGTCATACGCGAGAAGGTGGCGGAGCTTGCCGGCCTGTCTCCCACACAGGTGGGGATTACCGCCACCAGCGGCGAGGGCTTGAGCGCCTTTGGCCGTGGCGAAGGAATTATGGCCACGGTTGTAATATCCGCCAATGCGCCGACTGCAAGGCGGGATGAGGCGACGGACGACCCTTTGCTGGTGTTGATTACCTGCCCGGATGGCGAATGCGCCGAGCGCCTGGCGAGTGGGCTGGTTAGGGAAAAACATGCTGCTTGCGTACAGCAGACCAAAATCAAATCGACCTATACCTGGCAAGACAAGCTTGAACAGGAAGGAGAAATCCTGCTGCTGGTGAAAACCCGCCGCGCCTGTTATGCCGCGCTTGAATCCTGGGTGGTTTCCAGACATCCGTACGAAGTGCCTCAGATAGTCGCCCTGCCAATCAGCATTGGCCTTCCCGGTTATCTTGGATGGCTTGTGGCGCAAACCGGGTAGGCGTGCGCGGGGCCGGATGACTGGTCGCAACAAGGATCAAACGATTGCGGCGCTGCTTGCCGCCATGCCATCCTCCATACGACGTGAATCCGAATGGCTGCTGTGTTCGTTCCTGGATTGCAGCCTCTCCTGGCTTCTCGCCAACCTCGACCACCAACCAACTCATGGCGAAACAATACGCGCGGCGCTGGCGAGACTGGCCGCCGGGGAACCCTTGGCCTACCTTACGGGAAGAGCGGACTTTTATGGTCTGGAACTGCTGGTCAACCGCAAGGCGCTCATCCCAAGGGTGGAGACAGAGGCATTGATAGACACAGCGTTGGCGCTGCCTTTGCCGCACCACGCCAGGGTTGTCGATCTTGGTTGCGGCAGTGGCGCCCTAGCTTGCGCGCTTGCGTTCCACAGACCGCAATGGCGCCTTGACGCGACGGACGCAAGTCTCGACGTGCTCCTGTTGGCAGCCGCCAACGCTATGCGTTTGGGATTAACCCGGCGTATCTCGACCTGGCTGGGCGACTGGTGGAAAGCCTTGCCACGATCCACCCAAAAAGGGGGATACGACCTGGTTGCCACTAATCCGCCCTATGTCGCCCCTGATGACCCGGCGCTCGATCCCAGGGTGGCCAGGCATGAACCGCCGCTTGCGCTTTATGCGGGGGGAGACGGCCTTGCGGCATACCGGGCCATCTTCAGCGGAATGGCTGAACACGCCCCGCGCGCAACCCTGGTGTGCGAACACGGCTACAACCAGGGATCAGCAGTGACGGAACTTGCGGCCAACAATGGCCTGCGCCTGCGCCAATCCCTGCGGGACGGAGCAGGGCATGAAAGAGTAAAGGTTTTCAGCTTCCAGTAACAAAACCTACGCCGAGTAGGTAAAAACGGCGCAGCCGTAGGCGGCGAACCTGCCTTCGGCATAATTGCTGGCCAGGACCATCTCACTTTCGGCAAGCTCGGGCGGCAACTGAACATCTTCGTCGCCGAGGTTGCAACAGATGCTCAGTCCTTCGCCGTCAAGGCGTCTGTCAATATGCAGCAAGCTGCCTTTTGCTCCTGCCTGCATACTTCCCTCGCGCAAAACGGCGTTGGCTTTTTGAAAGGCCAGCACCCTGCGAAACCAGAGCAACAGCGAATCCTTTTCCGCAAGTTGACGGTTGACCGCCAGCGGCAGGTGTTCCGGAGGAATCGGCAACCAGGGTTCGGCTGTTTTTTCTGTAAGGCTGAAGCCCGCGGACGGAACGGTTTCGTCCCACACCATGGGGGTGCGGCACCCATCGCGTCCCTTAAAATCCGGGTAGAAGGTTTTCCCGTAGGGATCCTGAATTTTCTCGTAGGGTATATCGGCTTCGGTCAATCCGAGTTCCTCGCCCTGATAGATGCACAAGGCGCCGCGCATGCCGACAAGCAGCACCGGGAGCATGCGCGCCAGCGCGTCGCGTTCCTTCTCGTCCAGATGCGCGCCCCAGCGGGTGACGACGCGTTGGGTGTCATGGTTTGACATAGTGTTGCAAATATTGGAATCCGGGTTTTCCAGCCCTACCCTGATGGTGTCGAGAATGGGTTCCAGTTCAAGCTCTCCCCCCAGCAGACTGAAGTCGTAGCAGAAGTGCATGCGTTTGTCGCCCCTGGTGTATTCAGCGATGAGATCGTGCCCGTGTTTATCCGCGCCAACCTCACCCAAGCCAACCGCATCGTATTCATCCAAAAGCTTGCGTAAGCGCTCGATAAACATCAGGGTTTCGGGCCGATTGATGCTGAAGTCGTGCTGGTAGCGGCCATAGGGATTGACATCCGGCGCATTGAGGGCGCGGCCTCCTTCCGGTTTGAGCGGGTCATCGCGCAACAGTGGATCGTGAAAATAGTAATTCAATGTATCAAAACGAAAGCCGCCAACTCCCAGCTCCAGCCAGAAACGCATTACATTGAGCAGCTCCTCCTGCACCAGGGGGTTGTGCAGGTCCAGATCCGGTTGTTGGACAAGAAAATTGTGCAGGTAATACTGCCGCCTGCCCTCATGCCATTGCCAGGCGCTGCCGCCAAAGATCGAGAGCCAGTTGTTCGGTGGTGTGTCTTTGTCGCCGTCCACCCATATGTACCAATCAGCTTTCCGGTTGCTGCGGCTTGAGGCGCTTTCAACAAACCAGGGGTGTTGATCCGAAGTATGGCTCAACACCAGGTCGACCATTACGAGCAGATCAAGCTTGCTCGCGGTGGCAGCCAGCTCGCGGAAATCATTGAGCGAACCAAAGATGGGATCGACATTGCAATAATCTGATACGTCGTAGCCAAAGTCCTTCATAGGTGAGGGATAAAAGGGCGAGATCCATACCGCATCCACATTCATCCCGGCGATATAGGGAAGACGCGCGGTGATGCCGCGCAAATCGCCCACGCCGTCGCCGTTGGCGTCGGCAAAGGAGCGCGGATAGACCTGATAGATAGAAAGACCATTGAATGATGATGTCATACGCGGAAACAAATCGTGTGTGGGAGACCAGGCAGTCTCCTCACCGCCCGGCGGTAAGGAGGGAAACCATACTTTTTTGTAGTAATACTACATTCCTTGTGCTGTTGGCAATAGCAAATCTGCGCTCACTCCTATGCGCTGGCTTTTTGAACTTTCCAACCAGGATGATCAGGCGCGGACTCATGATTCACGGAGGAGAAAGCAATCCGGGAAACAACACTGAAACAAAGCAAACATTGACAAAACCAACCGCGCCACTATCATCCCGCCCCAAGTTCCTCGATAGCTCAGTTGGTAGAGCAAACGGCTGTTAACCGTTGGGTCGCAGGTTCGAGCCCTGCTCGAGGAGCCATCTTACTCTTTCCGTTTTTTCCTCCGATTCACGGCAGCGCCTATACAGATTGGTTGGTGAGGCTGTAGCGCCCCAACCAACCCGCGCTAGTAAAAATGTACTCCGAACTCGAGGATGATGGTTGTATAGTCGTGGGCGAACTTCGGCTCGGAGGCGCGAACATTTATCAGGCGTAAGCGGGTGATATAGCTGGTGAACTCGGAGCTGTATCTGCTAGCCCCAAGGTGCATTTCGAAGCCGGGTTCCAGGTCGAGTTCATTGCTGCCGACATAGCCCTGGGGGTTGGCTTGCACCCAGAAACTCCAGCCGTAGGGATTGCCTCTGCTGGCGCCGATAACCGGCCCGAAGGCGTTGACCGTGTAGTATTTCAGCCTTTCGCTGCCGTCTTCCTCACGCTTGAGAACTATCAAGGGTAATTGACCGGCGTGCGCCCCAAGGTACAACTCCTGGTCGTCCGCTCCCCACCCGATATCAAGCGAACTGAAGACAGCGGACTCGGGAACCTCGCTCTCCACCCTCTCGCCGTCCCGGCTTTTTGGATTGAAGAGAAAATCCTGGCGATCCACATGAGCTTGCGCCCGCAACAGGCCGGGGCCGTTGTCGATGTCCAGCGCCGCCGTAATGTTTAAGTTCAATTCACCCTGGGAAGTGGCGCGCGCGCGCCCGGTGGATTCGGTATCCAGCCCACGCACATTACTGCGTTTCAGGCCGGCGAATCCCCCATAGGATATGCCGCCTCGGGATGGAGGTAGTTTTTTTTCTTTTTCCTCTTCTTCCTTTTCCGGTTGTTGTTGCAGGCTTTTCAGTACGGTGGGATCAAGTGGAATGCTTTGGGGTATGAGGATGATGCTGCCTCCGGCCAGCGCACCGGCGGGGTTGGAAAAGTCCAGGCTTGGGTTGAGCAGTTTTACTTCGTCAGCCACCAGCTTGTAGATTGCCGCCTGGCGTATCCCAAGCATGGCGAAAAACATGACGTTGGTAGTGTCGGATTGGGTTATCACTATTCGCGACGGCCTTTGCTTCTGTTGCCGCAGACAGCCGGGTCTGCTGTTGTTGGCTTCTATCCCGGCGCCAAAACGTTGCTGGAGCGCATCGGACACCTGGGGGCTGAGTCGCAGATAGGAGTAGGAGCGCATGCGCCGAAAGCGCTGGCCGTTTAAATCCAGCAACTCCTTTCCGGCCAGCTTCCAGTTGCGCTTGGTCAGCTCGCCCAACGCGCGGGCCAGCTCCACCTGCCGGTTGTCCGGCAGGGGCACCAGCGCCCACACGCCCGGCATCCGGAAGCAGGGCAATTTCGTTTCCGCGTGTAATCCGGGCGCGCAAAGGCACAGCAGGCACAGCGCCAGACGGAGGCTTGAGCGCGCGTTTAGTGTGCGTACCAAGGTGAATTATCTATGGGTCAATCAGCCATGCTGGGCGACAAGATCCGTTCGCTGATAATTATTGAGGGGAAGGTTCCAAACGGCATATGTGATTCCTTTACGCGCAATAGTTCGCACCTGCATGCTATTGCTCTGCATAATAGTTTGATTACTCCGCACCATTTACACAATGTCTCAAGGCCTGTACGCGCTTTCGCCTCTTGACGGAAGGTACGCGTCGCAACTGGCGGATGTTACAGCCATTGGCGGCGAGGCCGGGCTGATTGGCTACAGGTTGCGGGTGGAGTTGCACTGGCTGCTGGCGCTGGCGCAAGAGCCGGCAATTGCTGAAATCAGCGCCCCAAACGAGCAACAGGCAGAGTGGCTGCTTGCGCTGGAGCAAGTGTGCGATCCGGCAGAGGTAAAAGCGATAGAGGCGAAAACCAACCATGATGTCAAGGCGCTCGAATACTGGCTGAAATCCCGACTTGCCGGGCATTCGTTTTGGGGTGAATACGCCGAGTTTGTTCACTTCGCTTGCACTTCCGAGGACATCAACAGCCTCGCCTACGCGCTCATGGCGCGCGACCTGCGCGCCGCGTTGCTGACGCGACTCGACGCCATTGCCTCGCGTCTGGCCGCCATGGCGGGCGAGCATGCAGCCCTGCCGCTGCTGGCGCTCACCCACGGCCAGCCCGCCAGCCCCACCACGCTGGGAAAGGAAATGGTCAATACGCACGTCAGGCTCGAACGGCAGATGGGCGCCCTGCGGCGGCAGGAGTTGTTGGGCAAACTCAACGGCGCGGTAGGGAATTACAACGCCCACGTACTCGCCTGTCCGGAGGTCGACTGGCCCGCCCTCACGCAAAGAGTGGTGGAAGGCCTGCAACTCACCTGCAATCCCCTTACCACCCAGATAGAGCCGCACGACTGGATGGCCGAATATTGTCATACACTGGCGCGCGTCAACACCATCCTGCTCGACCTGGCGCGCGATATCTGGGGCTATATCTCACGCGGATTGTTTGTGCTTGCGCTTAAGCCGGGCGAGGTTGGTTCGTCCACCATGCCGCACAAGGTCAACCCGATTGATTTTGAAAACGCCGAAGGCAACCTGGGCGTGGCCAACGCCCTGCTGGAACATCTTGCGGCAAAACTGCCCGTTTCACGCTGGCAAAGAGACCTGTCCGATTCGACCGTGCTGCGCAACTTCGGCAGCGCCGCCGGTTATTGCGCCGTCGCCTATCAGGCGCTTGAGCGTGGTCTGGGCAAGCTCAGTCCCAACCCGGAGCAGCTCGCCGCCGAGCTTACCGCCAACCCCGAAGTGCTGGCCGAGGCGATTCAGACCATGATGCGACGCCATGGCGTCGACAAGCCCTACGAACGGCTCAAGGAATTGACCAGGGGCAAGCAGCTGCGGCTGGAAGACATCGGCGCCTTTATCGATCAGCAGCTTGAACAGGCCGTGCCGGACGAAGCGAGAGAAAGGCTCAAGGCTCTGACCCCGGCGGATTACACCGGCTTGGCCGAACAAATGGTCAGGCAATACCTCGACTCGTTAGACCATCAAGGCGCTAGGAGATAGGCTCTCGCATGCCCCATCTGTTGGTGCTTTATTACAGCCAGGGCGGCGCAACCGCCAGGATGGCGCGCGAAATCGCCCTCGGCGCCGAATCAACCGGGCTGGAAGCCCGCCTGCGCAGGCTCGAATCGCCCAAACATCCAGAACCTGACAACCAGGTGCTGGTATGCGACGCGGTCGATCTGGCCGATTGCGCAGGGTTGGCGCTTGGCAGCCCCACCCGCTTTGGCAATATGGCCTGGGTGGTAAAGGAGTTTCTGGATTCCACCGGTCGTCTGTGGATGCAGGGCGGACTCAAGGATAAACCTGCCTGTGTGTTCACCAGTTGCTCGACACTTCACGGCGGGCACGAAAGCACGCTGCTGTCGATGATGATTCCGCTGCTGCATCACGGCATGCTGCTGTGCGGGCTGCCCTTTGACGCCACCCTGAGAAACACCGCCAGCGGCGGCTCGCCCTATGGCGTCACCCACTGGGCGAAGGAAGGCAGCGCGGAACTCAGCTGCGAAGAGCAGGAATTATGCCGCACCCAAGGCAAACGGCTGGCGCAGATCGCGTCCGTTGTAACGCCGATGGGGGGCGTAGACTAAACCCGGACCAATTCCAGGAGAGGCTCAAACGAGTAAAGCGCAGGCCTTCTTCCTGAAGACTCTTCAACCGTGACCAATAAATCATTCTCCAGAAGCGCGCGCGCGAATCGAGCAGCCGAGGCGGCCGGGATTCCGCTCCTCTGTGTAAAACGATTATTTCTGAACACCGGATTCGTGAATACGAAATCAAGCGCGTTCACACTCCACTTGGAAGCCAGCACCTCGGAAAACCGCACTTTCATTTGCGCATAGAGCGTGCGAATGTTTTCCGCAATCTCCAGGTTTCTGACGGCTTGCTCCTTCACTGCTTCCAGAAAAAAGCGGCACCATTTTTCCCAGCTTTCATTCTCTGAAACCTCACGCATCGTATCGATGTAAAGGTCCTTGTTGTCTTCAAAATAACTGCTGATGTAGAAGTGCGGTGCGGAAATCAGGCCAGCCCTCCACATCATTAGAGTAATCAACATGCGACCGATCCTTCCATTGCCATCCTTGAAGGGATGCAGTGCTTCAAATTCCACATGAGCAAGCGCTGTACGGATTAACACAGGAAGACTGGTGTTGGCCATGTACTGGAAAAGCGCATCCAACCCATCCTGGAGCTTTTCAGGACTGACAGGAACAAACAGAATGGCCTGTTTGTTCCTGTCAGCCAGGTAGTTTTGCTCCTTCTTCAATTCCCCGGGTGATTTCGATGCCCCCCGCCCAATGGAGAGCAGCTCTTGATGGAGGATTTTTATCAACGACAGCGAGAGAGGCATGCCGGATTCCAAGGCTCCCTGAGCGCTGCGCAAAGCTCTTTGGTAAAGAAATGTTTCAATCACCTCTGAGCGGACGTTTGGATCTCCTCCCCCTTCATCTCCATGATCCGCCTCATATTTGAGAATCTCATCCATGGTGCTGATGGTCCCTTCCATCCGGGACGAAATCACAGCCTCCTGGTTCCTCATAGGCGCAAGCAGAATCTCGCTGTTATGCATGCCCTTGAGCATTTGGTCATAGCGAGCGACGGCGTCGGTTGCGGCAATAAGCTGCTGCACAAACTCCTCGTAGTTCAACCTGGTGGGGGGGAATTTCCCATAGTGGTAACCAACCGAATTGTCCAGATTGAGCGCCATGCTTCTATTTATGAGGAACGAAGTGGATATATTTTAGTGACAAGCATCCTTGACGTCAATATTTATACTAATCTGAGAGACAAGCACCTTTGACGTGCATCAATTCACAGCAAAACCATTTGTCTCTCATATTTTTCGAATTCTGAGAGGCAAGGCCCGTTGATGTTAAGCCCTTAACGACAAAATGGTTTGAATCTCATCTGGGCTTCAATCTGAGAGACAAGGTTCAAAAACCCGCGAACCAGCTTTTTACAGGCCGCGTAGTTGTCGCTCCAATCTGCGTCTGGTCTGGGTGTCTCCGCTTTGCTTGGCTCTGGCGATGGCGCGTTTGAGTCTTGCGCCTATGGCCAGATTGGACGCCCGGTTGGTCGCTTGATTTGTCGCCAGCTTGGTTGTCGCCATTGCCTTGGCGCTCGCCCTGGGTTTGCTTGCTTCGCCCTCGCCGGAAGTCTGTTGCGCTTGGTGTTTTTCCCAGGCGGCTTTGCGTTGGTCGTAGATAATCCGGGGATGGCGGTAGTACTCGGTCGCGTCGGGGATCGCAAGCGGGTGGATACAGTCAACCGGGCAAACCGGCAGGCACAGGTCGCAACCGGTGCAGGCGGCGAGGTTGATTTGATGCAGGCGTTTGGGCGCGCCGATTATGGCGTCCACCGGGCAGGCGCGCACGCACTTGTAACAGCCAATGCAGGCGTCCTGGTCTATGTACAGCCGGTGCGCTTCGACGTGCGGCGGCGGGTTGGTTTCCGTTTTATCGCAAAGCGTCAACAAAGTGCGCCATAGCTGCTTGCCTCCGGGAGGGCAGAGGTTGCAGGCGGCCTTGCCTTGCGATAGGGAGCGGGCGTAGGGTTCGCATGCGGCGTAGCCGCATTCGCCGCATTGAGTTTGCGGCAGGTGGTCGAGGATTTGCTGGAAAAGTCGGCTCAATTGGCGTCCAGATCGCCGTGGCGCCAGTGGTTGGCTATGGGCATGCGCCGGTCGCGGCCAAAGGCGAGCTGGGTGATCTTTGGGCCAAGTGGCGCCTGGCGGCGCTTGTATTCGTTGCGGTCTATGTTCGTCAGCACGCTGGTGATGAGTTCGCCGCTCATGGCCTGGGTGATGTCAAAACTCGACTGGCGTTGTTCTATGTAGCCGCGCACCAGGTTGTCGAGCAGCTCGTAATCGGGAAGGGTGTCGCTGTCGAGCTGGTCCGGCGCGAGTTCGGCGGATGGTTCGCGATCGATTATGCGTTTGACTATCCATTCGCCGTCGCGGTTGCACCAGCGGGCGAGGCGGTAGACGGTTTGCTTGTCCAGGTCTTTCAATGGCGCATAGGCCCCGGCCATATCGCCGTAGAGGGTGCCGTAGCCCATCGCGAGCTCGGCCTTGTTGTTGGTGTTAAGCGCCAGCGCACCGCGCGCGTTGGCCAGCGCCATCAGCAGGTTGGCGCGGCAGCGCGCCTGTATGTTTTGCATCGCAAGTTGGCCGCCTTCACTATCCCAGTCGATGCTGTCCTTGAGGCAGGCGACCACGCCGTCGACCGCTTGGTGGATGGGTAGTTCAATGGTTTCCACGCCGAATTTTTTCGCCTGCTTACGCGCGTCCTTGAGGCTGATGCTGCGGGTGTGGATATAGGGCATGATGACTGTGGTTACCCTTTCAACCCCAAGCGCGGCTACCGCCAGCGCGAGGCATAGTGCGCTGTCCACCCCGCCTGAAAGGCCGATCAGCACTCGCCCTGCTCCGGTGGATTCGACATAGCCCCTGGTGGCCTGCGCAATCGCCTGGAAGATGCGCCCGGACTCGTCGAGCGCGGGGAGCAGATCGGCCTGCGGCCATTCACCATCGACAAAATCCAGTTGCCAGAGTTGCGCCGCCATTTCGCGCGCCTGGCCGGCGAGAATGCCGAACTTGTCGACGCAGAACGAGGCGCCGTCAAAAATCAGGTCGTCCTGCGAGCCGTGGAGGTTGACATAGAGCCAGGCGGTGCTGGTTTGGCGGGCGAGGCCGCTCACCAGCGCCTGGCGGGTGCTGAGCTTGTTGTATTCAAAAGGCGAGGCGTTGATGGTCAGCACCAGGTCGGCGCGCGCCAGACGGACCTCGCTTACCGCTTCCTCCCGCCAGACATCCTCGCAGATTTGCAGCATCACGCGCTTGCCGCGATAGTTGATGATCGCGGCCTCTTCGCCGGGGGTGAAGTAGCGACGCTCGTCGAACACCCCGTAGTTGGGCAGCGCCTGCTTGTGATAGATGCGCGCCAGCTTTCCGGCGGAAAAGTGCAGTGCGCTGTTATAAATGCATCCGTCTTCGAAGCTGGGCGAGCCAATCACAATATCCACGCTTCCGCCCTCGGCGGTTGACGCGCTGGCCTGGGCAAGCTGCGCGCGCGCAGCGGCGAGTTTATCCGGCAATCTGGGGGCGAAGAGCAGGTCTTCTGGCGGGTAGCCGATCAGGAAGAGTTCGGGGAAGACAATCAGGTCCGCGCCCCAGTCGCGCGCGCGTGCCGCAAGTTCGCAGGCGCGGTCGCAATTTGCCGCCACATCGCCGAGTCTTGCCGCAACCTGTGCGACAATGATTCGGATGGCACCCAATTGCTTTTTTCCGTTCATAACCCAATTCTAGTGTACGACCAAATCAACAGCCTTGATTTTCGGCGCTTCCTTCACGACCTGGCCGAAGAGCCGGCCACAAATGTGTGCCGCAGGCACCTGGCGCAAATGCGCGACCAACTGCGCCGCGCCCATACCGACGCCGGGCGGGATCATCCGCGCGTGGCGGTGCAGCTCATCCAGGGATTCGCCTTTGACCTCGATACACTGGTGCTTACCCTGTGGCGTGAGAATCAACTGCATCTGATCGACGATCTCTCGCTGATAGCCACCGGTGGCTATGGGCGGATGGAGCTGCATCCATTTTCCGACATTGACCTGCTGGTGATTCACAAGAGCCGCAAGCTTGACGAGCAGGTGGGCGAGGCGATCGCCGCTTTTGTGCGCGGCCTGTGGGATTGCGGCCTGAAGGTGGGATCGAGCATCCGCAGCCTCGCAGCGGCGAAAAGCGACATTGGTCAGGATGTCAACCTTCTGACCAGCCTGCTTGAATCGCGCCAGCTCACGGGAAAAAACCAGCTGCATGTTGATCTGCTCGACTCGGTCTACGGCAGGGTGAGCAACAGCCAACAATTCCTCAAGCTCAAGCTGGCCGAGCAGCAGGAGCGGCACGCGCGGTTTGACCATGTCTCCTACCTGCTCGAACCAAATATAAAAAACTCGCCCGGCTCGCTCAGAGATGTGCATTGCATCTACTGGCACAGCCAGGTGGCGATTCGTGGAATGGCGCCGGAAAAAATCCTCGAGGCCGAGTTGATCAGCCACGCCGGTATGCACCAACTCATCCGCTCGCGTAATTTGCTGATAAGCGTGCGGCTGGGGCTGCACCTGCTTGCCGGCAAGCCGGAAGAACGCCTGCTGATTGATTATCAGCGCGAACTCGCCTCTCGCCTTGGCTACAAAAAAACCCACAAACCGGCGGTCGAGGAATTCATGCAGCGGGTCTACAAGGCGTTGCTGGTGGTGTCGGCCATCAACGATTCGGTCAATGTGATGCTGAAACAACGCCTGTCCGGTCACGCTCGCGCAAGGGTGATCAACAAAGATTTCTACGCGCGTGGCGACACCCTGATGTGTCACGACACAAGCTGTTTTCGTCGCGACCCGGGCAACCTGTTACTGTGCTTCAAGCTTATAGCCCAAAACCCGAACCTCAGGCAGCTGTCGGGTGAGTGCATCAGCGCGGTCTACGAAAACAGCCTGTTGATCGACGATGTGTTTCGCCACAACCCTTTGCACAAACGCTATTTTCTGGACATACTCGGCGCGCGCTGCGATGTCAGCGTGATCCTCGAGCAAATGAAACGCTTCGGCGTGCTGGGGCGATACCTCGAAGTATTCGGTGGAATAATCGGCCAGCTGCAACATGACTTGGTACACGTATTCACCGTGGACGCCCACACCATCCGCGTACTCCACAACCTGCACAACCTGCTCGAACCGGCTGCAAGGCTGGACGAAAATCTGCGCATTCCATCCCAGGTGGCGGGCCAGTTGCCCGAGTTTCCGCTACTGTTGATGGCCGGGCTATTTCATGATATAGCCAAGGGCAGGGGCGGCAACCACTCGCAACTCGGCGCGGTGGACGCCAGACACTTCGCGCGCGAACACACGCTGCCGGATTGGCAGGTTGATCTGCTCGCCTGGCTGGTCGAACAGCACCTGTTGATGAGCGCCACCGCCCAGCAGCAGGATGTCGACGATCCGCGCGTGATCGAACGCTTCGCCACCGGCATAGGCGACAAGCTGCACTTGGACTACCTCTATGTGCTCACGGTCGCCGACATCATGTCCACCAACCCATCGCTGTGGAACGCCTGGCGGGCGGCGCTGCTGACCAAACTCTATCAGAACAGCCTCAGCTGGCTTTCCGAACACGAGACCTACAGCAACGAGCTTATCGAAAGCCGCAAACAGGCTGCGCTCACCCAAATTCCGGCGGGTCTGCGCGAGGCCGCGGGCAGGCTGTGGGAGCAGTTGCCGGCCGAGTTTTTTCAGAGCAAATCGGCCGACAACCTGGTGCTCCATTCCACCATGATGGTGCGCTATTTGCAACGCCGTCCGGCCAGGTCGACGCACTCGCAACTGAAGCAACCACCGCAACAACAACCACAATTGGGCGAACAGGCCAAAGCGATGCTGCTGCTGCGCCCGACCCACAGCCAGATATCACTGGGCGCGACTGAACTCTCGGTTTTTTGCGCAAGTTCAAGCGATCTGTTTGCGCGGATTACCGCCTGCCTTGCCGGCGAGCGCGCCAATGTGCTCGAAGCGCGGGTGTTCGGCATGGAAGAAGACGGGCAAGCGTTTACCCTGATAAGCTGCATCCTGTTGGACGAACACAGCAAGCCGATTCCCAAACGCCACTACAGCGAGCTGCGCCAACACCTGGCGGAAAAACTCGCCCAGGGCGAACCGCCCGCGCCCGGCGCGCAGCTCCTCAGTTCCAGGGTGAAAAAGTTCTGGTTTGTGCCCCACATTACCTTCAATCGCGCCGAAGGCCAGGTGCGCCTGAATGTGGAATGCATCGACTTTCCCGGCCTGCTCGCGCTGATAGTCGCCCAGTTGCACCGCCACGGAATGGTGGTGCAACACGCCAGCGTCACCACCCTGGGAGACAGGGCGAGAGACAGCTTTATCCTCGCCTCGGAAGGCGACGACCTTGATCAGAAGGGCATAAGTGCAGCGCAGGAAAAGCAACTATGCGCCGACCTCCATCAAACCCTTGCCGCCCTGGTTGCCGGTGGTGGGGTGTCAACAAGCGCTTAAGTGTGAACAACCTTCGTAGCGCTTACATTTAATGAGGTTAGTTGCAATATGCCTATAGCCCAACCAATTGATATTTATAAAAAAGTCGGGTTTTTGTCGTGTAACTGTCGTGGACTTGTTCCACTGTACCCTCGATAATTGTAGAGGTGAATATGTAGAGGAACTTCTAATGATTATTCGTAAGTTACGCTTACAAAAAGGATGGTCCCAAGAGCAACTTGCTCGGTTATCCGATCTTAGTGTTAGTACGATACAATGGGCTGAACGAGGTCGAAAGCCAGGCCTCGAATCATTAAAAGCTTTAGCTGCTGTTCTTGAAGTAGATCTGAAATCATTAACCAAGGGTAATGCTATGAATATCGAAAAGAGTGTTTCTTTAGATGAACAGAAAGCAATTGAATATGTGCGGGATATCAAAGGGTTCTACTCCCACTTAAGCATATACATAGTAATAATGGTTTTTTTATTGGTGATAAACATACTTTTTTCATCACACGTATGGTGGGTTATATGGCCTGTCCTTGGTTGGGGTGTTGGTGTACTGGCGCATGGAGCAAGTGTTTTTCTTGGCCCAGAGTGGGAGAAAAAACAAGTTGAAAAAAGGCTTGGTAAAAAACTATAGAACAAATCATGGGGTTAATTCAATCGGAGGCCAAAAGGCAATGCTTCGTTTTTCTTTCTATCACTGGTTATTTTTAGCGATCGGATTTGGCCGCTTATTTCTAGTTTCTAGCTACCCCCTCATCGAAAGCCCCTGGTGGAAGAGGTGCACATTCTCGGGGGCTGCTCCCAGGGTGACATTCTGGTTGCGCAGGGTGTTGTGAATTCCGGGGATTTTTGCGGTTACTTCCACGCCCTTGTCGCTCTTGCAATAGAGCAGCGTTACCTCACCCAAGGCTTCCGTTATATCGACATTTCCCTGAAAGATGGTGTTTGCGTTCCTTATCTCAAGGTCTTCCGGTCTTACGCCGATATTTACCTGCTTGCCCTTGTCTGCTGTGTTGGAGGCGATATCGCTCGTTAGCCTGGCGCCGTTTTCCAATGTCACCTCGGTATTGCTTCCGGTCTGGGTGACCTTGCCCGGCAGCAAATTCATGGCCGGCGATCCGATAAACTGGGCGACAAACTCGTTGGCTGGTTTCTTGTATAACTCCAGCGGTTCGCCGAACTGGGATACTCCCTTGTCGGCCAGCACCACTATCCGCGTCGCCAGTGTCATTGCCTCCACCTGATCGTGGGTGACGTAGATCATGGTGCGATCAGGCATGGATTCCTTCAGCTTGGCGATTTCAAGCCGCGTAGCCACCCTGAGCGCGGCGTCCAGGTTGGAGAGAGGTTCGTCAAACAGGAAGACCTTGGGGTCGCGCACAATCGAGCGGCCTATCGCCACCCTTTGCCTTTGCCCGCCGGACAGCGCCTTGGGCAGTCGGTCCAAGTAGGGTTCGAGCTGCAAAATCCTTGCGGCGTTGTTCACAGCATCGTCAATTTCCCGGCGGGATTTTTTCGCGATCTTGAGCGCAAAGGACATATTGGCGCGGACCGTCATATGGGGATAGAGGGCGTAGCTTTGGAACACCATGGCTATACCGCGACGGGCCGCGGGGATGTCGTTTACCACCACCCCGTCGATTTCCAGCTCGCCTGCGGTAATCTGTTCCAGTCCGGAGATCATGCGCAGCAGGGTTGATTTACCGCAACCCGAGGGGCCGACAAATGCAATCAGTTCTCCCTGGTTGATTTCCAGGTTAATGTTTTTGAGCACATTGACTCCGCCGCTATAGGTCTTTTCGATGTTTTTGAATGTCAGACTTGCCATAGTTCGTCCTTTCAGGTTATATCACCCAGGTTCCAATACCTCATTGACGGGCGGCTATTTCACCGACCCCGCCAGCAGGCCGCGCACCAAGAATTTCTGCAGGGCAAAAAACACTATCAGGGGCACGGCGATTGAGACAAACGCCGATGTCGCCAGTATTTCCCAGTTTCCGCCTCTGGTGCCGAGCAGTTCGACAATTTGCGCCGTCATCACGGTTGTGGAGCCGGTGGCGTCAATCAAAAACACCTTGGCGACCAGCAGGTCGTTCCATGTCCACAGAAACTGGAAGATGGCGAAGGAAGCCAGGGCGGGGAAGCTGAGCGGGAGGATGAGCCGCAGGAAAATCTGAAAATCGGTTGCGCCGTCCACCCGCGCGTTTTCGATTATGTCCTTGGGTAGCCCCGCCATGTAATTGCGTAATAAATAGATGGCCAGTGGCATGCCAAACCCGGTGTGCGCCATCCAGATGCCGAGATAGCCCTTGCCGATGCCGATGCCTAGGTGCATCCGCAGCAGCGGGATAAGCGCCAGTTGCAGGGGCACTACCAACAGGCCGACGATCACGGCCACCAACAGCGCCCTGCCGGGAAATTGCATCCATGCCAACGCATAAGCGGCAAAGGCGGCAATCAAAATTGGAATTATAGTGGCGGGAATGGATACAGTCAGGGTGCTGAAAAACGCTTGCCCCATGCCTTCCAGGTTGTTTTTGTCAAACAACACCTTGTGGTAGTTCGCAAAAGTAAATTTCGGCGGCGTTGTCGCGGTGGCGAACACGCGTTGGCCTCTCTTGCTGCTGAATGGCTCGGTGTTGGTCATGCGATATTCGCCCTGGAAATCAACCTGAATTTCTCCACCAGTACGCAGGCTTGCCGTTTGTCCGGGGCTATAGGCATCCACCTCGCGCGAGGATACACCCCAGGCGCTGATGCTTGCCTCTTCTTCCTCGGCAAAGAAGTTGCCAGAAATCACGTAAACGCCGTCAATCAGTTGTTGCGTATCAGGCGCCGCCGTGCGCAGGGTGACGTTTTGCTCGCTTGGAAAGAGCGATTTCCACCATCCGCTGGTGGAGATTTGATCCGCCGTGCGGAAGGAGGAGACAAACAATCCGACAGTGGGGAACAGCCATACACACACCAAAAACAGAACCGACAAATGGGTTGCCCACATAAGCGGTGATTGACGGGGCAAATACATGAGGCTACCTCATCTCCCTGCGTGCGTTGACTATGTTCCAAACCAGAATCGGCATCACCAGCAGCATGATGATCATCGCCGAAGCCGAGCCTACCCCCCAGTCGTTGGCGCGAAACAGCTTGTCGTACATATAGTTGGCAAGCACCTGGGTTTCCCATTGACCGTTGGTCATGGCGAAAACAATGTCGAATATCTTGAGCACAATCACCGTGATAGTGGTCCAGACCACCAGAATGGTCGGCCAGATTTGCGGTACTTTTATTTTGAAGAATATCTGGAAGGGATTGGCGCCGTCGATTACCGCCGCTTCTATGGTTTCTTCAGGAATGCCGCGTAGCGCCGCGGACAGAATCACCATGGCGAAGCCGGTTTGAATCCAGATCAGCACCACCATCAGGAAAAAGTTGTTCCAGAAAATCAGCGTCAGCCAGGTCTGGGGTTCGCCTTCCACGAACATTAGATAGAGTGCGTTGAGAATGCCGATTTGATCCTGGCCAACCGGGCGGGTATCGTAGACAAGTTTCCAGATTACCGCCGCGCCAACAAAGGAAATCGCCATTGGCATGAAGATCAGCGATTTGGCGATATTTCCCCAAGTGATGCGGTCGGTCAGTTGCGCCGATAACAGGCCAAAAGCGGTGGAAAATGCGGGAACAATCAGCAGCCATAGCATATTGTTGCGCATGGCTTCCCAGAACTTCGGCTCTTTGCTCATCTGGATGTAGTTCGCCAATCCCACCCACTCGTAGCCGCCACCGGGAATGCGATCCGTAAGCGATAGGCGCAGGGTTTCTACAACCGGATAGGCAAGATACAGGCCAAGCGCAAACAGCGCTGGCCCCAAAAACAACCAGGGGCGGATGGCGTTTGCGATATTGATGTTCCGACCAGCCCTCTTTCCTTTCGCCGGGAAAAGAAGATGATCGAGCACCCAGTTGGACAGGTAGAAGTACCCAAGGCAACCAACCACGCCAAGGGCGATGGTGATTATCCCGAGTATGGCTGGATTCATTGACCCTGCAGGTAGTGTATGACCCGGACCGACTCTATTCGGTCAGTCCGGATCAAAAAGCGCGATTACTTGATAGCGTCCCAGGAATCCTGGATTTCGTTGGCGACCGCTTTGGCTGATTTGCCGCCTGCATAGTCAACCATTCCGGTCCAGAAGCTACCGGCGCCAACCGCGCCCGGCATCAGATCAGAGCCGTCAAAACGGAAGGTGGTTGCGCCAAGCAGGATTTCGTTCATCTTCCTCAGGGTCGGGTCGGAAAAGGCGTTCGGGTTCACGCCTTTATGCGGGGTGAGAAAACCCTTGAGCGCCATCCAGGTTTCGTGCGCTACCGGCTTGCGCAGAAACTTCATCAGATCCTGTGCTTCCGGGCTGTCGTTGGTGATTGCCCAGACTGTTCCTGCGCCCAAAACCGGCGAACCGAGGTTTTTCTTCGCATAGGCGGGGAAATAGAAGAAGTCGGCATCCTCACCCACCACTGTTCCTTCGGGGAAAAACGCCGGGATAAACGAGGCCATGCGGTGCATGTAGCACTGAGGCGGAGAAGAGAACAATCCCTTGGGGCTGTCGCGGAAGTCGGTGGACGCCACTGTGCCTGCGCCGCCGGCGACATACCTGTCGTTGCGGGCAAAGGCGCCAAACTCTTCAATGGCGGCAACAACCTTGGGATGGTTGAACTTGAGTTTGTTGGTCACCCAATCGTCATAGTCGGAAGGGGATTGGGTTCTGAGCATCATGTCTTCCACCCAGTCGGTCGCGGGCCAACCGGTCGCGCCGCCTGAGCCAAGGCCGATACACCAGGGGGTGCCGCCATCGGCGACAATCTGATCGGTCAGCTCTTTTAACTCCTCCATGGTTTCGGGTATCTCATAGCCGGCGTCTTCAAAGTTTTCCGGGACATACCAGACCAGCGATTTGACATCCACCTTGTAGAAAAAGCCGTAGAGTCTTTTCCTGCCGTCCTTGCCGGCATAGGAGCCAAGATCAACCCATGATTGACCTGCGGCATAGTTGTTGCGAACCCAGTTGGCGGTGTCGCTCGGCAAAGGAGTCAAAAAGCCGTCCCTCGCCAGATCGGCGGCAAGGCCAGGTTGCGGAAACACCGAGACGTTGGCGGCTGAACCAGCCTCCGTGTCGATACGAACCTGCTGCTCAAAGCTGTCCGAGCCTACATACCTGACGTCGTTGCCTGATTGTTTGGCGTACACATCAAGCACTTTTTTGACGTTTTCCTGATCGGGCCCCAGCCATGGACCAAAAACCGTCACTTCACCGGCGTATGTTGCTCCAGACAGAAACAACAAAGCGGCTGCAATTGATACAGTAAGATTTTTCATTTCATCCTCCGTTGATATGATTGGAAACGGGCCGAATCGGGTAATTTTTTTACCGCTGATTACCGCCTACGGAATGGAGCCTAGCCTGTTCAGGTAATAAATGCAACCCGTTTTACTCAATTTTTTTACTTTATTTTCAGCCAGCGGATGCAATCATGTAATTTATTTACATTCATAGCCCTGTTGTCGCTAGAGTTGCGCCTTCGGCCAGCCGTTGATTCATCATTGACAGGCTAAAGATCATGAAATTTCCGGATAACTTCATCTGGGGCGCAGCCGCCGCCAGTTATCAGATTGAAGGTGCAGTACATGAAGGCGGCAGAGGCAAGTCCGTGTGGGATACCTTTTGCCGACAGTCGGGCAAGGTCTTGAACGGTGACACAGGCGACACAGCCTGCAATCACTACCATCACTATCGGGAAGATGTACGTTTGATGGCGGAAATTGGCCTTAAGGCCTATCGTCTGTCCATTTCCTGGCCGAGGGTTCTGCCCGAAGGCAGTGGCAGGATAAACGAAACCGGTCTGGCTTTTTACGACCGCCTTATCGACGCTCTGCTTGAACACGACATAACCCCTTGGGTGACCCTCTTTCACTGGGACTATCCGGTTGAACTTTCCAATCGTGGGGGCTGGTTGAACCGCGACAGCGCCGACTGGTTTGCCGACTATACGCAGGTTGTTGTCGCGCGGCTGTCCGACAGGGTTCGCCACTGGATGACCATCAACGAGCCACAGTGCTTTATAGACCTTGGTCATAGAGTGGGTGAGCATGCGCCCGGCTTGAAACTCGGGTTGGAGGATCTGTTGCTCGCTGCGCATCATTCGTTATTGGCGCACGGCAAGGCGGTTCAGGTGATCCGTGTTCAGGCGAAAATCACGCCGACAATTGGCGCGGCGCCGGTAGGCGTTGTCAAAATGCCGCTGAGCGATCACCCTGAAGAAGTTGCTTTTGCGCGCGATGCAATGTTCTCTGTAACCAGCAAGGATTGCTGGAACAACACCTGGTTTTCTGATCCAATGATTTTTGGCCGCTATCCGGAAGACGGGCTGGAGCTTATGGGCAAGGAGCTACCGGAAATCAAAGAAGGCGATATGCAAACCATCGCCCAGCCGCTTGATTTTTACGGCGTCAACATTTATCACGGCCAGTATGTGCAACCGGGAGACAATCGACAGACAAAATCAGCGTCAGTTCCCATTGGACCACCGCTTACCACCATGGGCTGGCAGGTCACTCCGGAGGCTCTCTACTGGGGGCCAAGGTTTTTGTACGAGCGCTACAACCTGCCGATTGTGGTTACGGAAAACGGCATGGCGAACACCGACTGGATACAGGTGGACGGCAAGGTGCGAGATCCGCAAAGGGTGGACTATCTGCAACGCTATCTTGGTCAGTTAAAACGCGCAATCGACGATGGCGTAGAGGCTAAAGGGTATTTTTATTGGTCGGTTATGGACAACTATGAGTGGGCGCTTGGCTATATGCAGCGTTTCGGGCTGGTTCATGTTGATTATGCAACGGAAAAACGCACGCCCAAGGAATCCGCCTGGTGGTACCGGGAACTCATTCGCAATAATGGTGAGACACTGGCCTAACAAGCCACCGCCTACCTGTAGGGTTTATGAATTGCCATGGTTAACCCACCGCATCTGGCGCCGCCTTGTATTCGCGGTAATTGGCGGCCCAGAAGCTGTCGCGAATGTGTTCGTCCAGATCCGACGGCGGCGCTTGGTCGCATAGTTCTTCTTCCCAAGCGCGTCTGGCGACCCCAACCGCGACCGCCATGCTTACCTGCATGATTTCACCGATTGGCGGCAGGATCGCTTCGCTGGGGTAGTCGGCCAGCGCGCGCGCGGCCGCCATCATCATGCCGCCCGTTACCCGCCTGGCGCCGCTGGCGAGCACGCCCAGACCCACGCCCGGGAAGATGTAGCAGTTGTTGCATTGGGCTATCCGATGCACCTTGCCCTTGAATTCCACTGGAGCGAAGGGGCTGCCGGTGGCGACAATGGCGCGCCCGTCGGTCCATTCTATTAACTCGCGCGCCTGGGCTTCTGAACTGCTGGTGGGGTTGCTCAAGGGGAGGATAATCGGCCGTTCGCAGCCTTCCGCCATGGTGGTGATCGCTTCTCGCGTGAAGACGCCGCCGCGTCCAGTCACCCCTATGAGCACACTCGGTTTTAGCTCCTGTACGAGTTTTTGCAGGCCGGGTTTGGTGTGATCGAGATGCGGATGGCTGCCGGGTGGTTGCGAGACGCGGCGTTGAAAATCAAGCAGATTGCCGTCGTCGCTGTGCAGCACTCCGGCGCGGTTGCACACAAACACTCGCGCAACGGCTTCCTCACGGCTGAGACCGCTTTCTTCCGTCAAATAGTCGATGAGCTGCGCTGCTATGCCGCATCCGGCCGAACCGGCGCCGAAAAAGAGAATACGCTGATCCTTGAGCGGCTTGCCGGATTGCTTCGCGGCGCTGATGAGGGCGCCAAGGGTGACCGCCGCAGTTCCCTGAATATCGTCATTGAAACAGCACAGCCGGTCCTTGTATCTGTCCAGCAGCATGTTGGCTTTGGTCAGGGCGAAATCCTCGAACTGAATCAGCGCTTGCGGCCAGCGTTTAAGCAGGCCGTCGATCACCATGTCCATCATGGCGAGGTAATCGTCCTCATTTTCGATGCGCCTGTGTCGCCAGCCCATGTACATGGGATCCTCGAGCAGGGCGGGGTTATTGGTGCCGACATCGACTACAACCGGCAGTGTATAGGCGGGGCTGATGCCGCCGCAACCGGTGTAGAGCGAGAGCTTGCCGATTGGTATCCCCATGCCGCCTATGCCCTGGTCGCCCAGGCCGAGTATGCGTTCACCGTCGGTGATGACTATCACGCGCACATTGCGCTTGGTGACAGTGTTGACCATGGTGTCGATATCATCACGGTGCGGCCAGGAGATGAACAGCCCGCGTGCGCGTCGGTAAATGGAGGAAAACTCCTGACAGGCTTCGCCCACCGTGGGGGTATAGACTATGGGCATCAGCTCTTCGAGGTGGTTGCGCAGCAGCCGGTAAAAGAGGGTTTCGTTGGTGTCTTGCAGGTTGCGCAGGTAGACATGCTTGTCCATGTCGGTGGCGTGGTTTTTGAACTGGCGATGGCAACGTTCCACCTGTTCTTCTATGGTTTCTATGCATTCGGGAATCAGACCATGCAGCCCCAATTCCTGGCGTTCCCTGGCGTTGAAGGCGCTGCCTTTGTTCAACAGGGGCAGGTCGAGCAAAACCGGGCCGCGGTAGCCGATGGTCAGTTCTTTCATGGTTGGCTCCTCTAATTTGGGTGTTGGCGTGTCGGGCTATATGTCGGCAAGCTCGTATCGCCTGGAGTGAGAAAACTGGATCAGCACCAGCCAGGCGAGGGCGCAGGCCAGCGCTTTGGAGAGGCTTAAGAGTGGTTGTTGTTCCAGCAGACCGGATAGCCCGAGATTGGCGAACAACATAATTTGTTCAACCAGCAGATAGGCGAAAAACACCCCAAGGCTGCCGGCCACGGGGGACGAAGCATAATTGCCAAAGCCAAGCACGCCGAGAAAATAGAGCATCAGGGAAAGCGCGAGCAGGTAACTGCCAAAATGGTTGCCCAGGTAAATATCCACGAGCAGGCTCACCAGCGCCAGCGCCAGGAAGTCAAGCCTTTGCCGGATGAACAATAGCCAGGTTGCGAGTAGAAAGAAGGCGTCGGGAACGTACCAATAGGCGAATCCCTCCACCCAGACGCCGAACAACAACGCCAGCAGCATAAGCAGCAGGTTGGTGATGAATTTCAGCAGACTTGACATGAGGCGATCAGGATGCGAGTCGCTATTAAGGATAACGCCCCGTGGTTATGGGGGCGGACTGCTTTTTCAGGGAATAAAGGATAATCACAAATGCGTTGCTTGACAGCCAGGGCGCAAAGGATCGCCTTTTCACTTTTTGCCCAATGCGCCCAGGTTGGGCGTACCAGAGCGCTTGGCGAGTCGAGCAGGCGAACAACCTAATGGAGCCTGGTTTTTGTAGAAATCACCTGTTTGACTCGGGGAGCAAAAAGCCCTGTTGCTGCGGGCAATGCCGCCGGTTGTTGGGTATCTATCTCACCTCGTGCTATACTCGTCCGCTTAGCCAGGCCGCCGTTCTCAAGCCGGACGACAAAACGAATAAAAGCACCGGTGGTCGCTTTTTTTTAAATGGTCATTCACTCGCCCAGGCGGTTGCAAAACGCAAATCGCCGTAGCGGTTTTTTACCCGGACAGTCTTTATGGAATCCACCCAGCGTATCGAAAAAGTCAGCATAGAGTCCGAGCTCAAACAGGCCTATCTCGATTACGCCATGAGCGTGATCGTTGGTCGCGCTCTGCCGGATGTGCGCGACGGCCTTAAGCCAGTGCATCGTCGTGTGCTCTTTGCCATGCACGAACTTAACAACGAGTGGAACAAGTCCTATAAAAAATCCGCGCGCGTGGTGGGAGATGTGATCGGCAAGTACCACCCCCACGGCGAATCGGCGGTGTACGACACCATAGTCCGTATGGCGCAGGAATTCTCCATGCGCTACTGTCTGGTGGACGGGCAGGGCAACTTTGGCTCGATAGACGGTGATCCGCCCGCTGCCATGCGCTATACCGAGATACGCATGCAACGCATCACCCAGGCGATGCTTGCGGATATCGACAAGGAAACGGTGGACTTCGTCCCCAACTACGACGATTCTGAAACCATGCCTGATGTGCTGCCCGCCAGGCTTCCCAACCTGTTGGTCAACGGTGCTGCCGGAATAGCGGTGGGCATGGCCACCAATATTCCGCCCCACAACCTGACCGAGGTGATCAACGCTCTGGTGGCGTTGATTGACAAGGATGACTTGACTATTCCCGAACTGATGGAGCATATCACCGGGCCGGACTTTCCCACTGGCGGCTTCATCAATGGCCGCGCCGGAATCATAGAGGCCTATCAGACCGGGCGCGGCAAAATCTATTTGCGTTCCAAATACCATGTCGAGCAGATAGGCGAGCGCGATGCGCTGGTGTTTACGGAAATTCCCTTCCAGACCAACAAGGCGCGCACCATCGAGCGCATTGCCGACCTGGTGCGCGAAAAACGCCTTACCGGCATTGCCGAATTGCGCGACGAATCGGACAAGGATGGTATTCGTCTGGTGGTTGAACTCAGACGCGGCGAAACACCCGAAGTGGCCGTGAACAACCTCTTTCAGCTTGCCGAACTCGAAGTCAGCTACAGCATCAACCTGGTGGTGCTTGACAAGCGACAACCCAAGTTGATGAACCTCAAGGAAATGCTCGATGCCTTTATCGACCACCGCCGCGTAGTGGTGCACAGGCGCAGTATTTACGAACTCGCCAAGGCGCGCGATCGCGCACACCTGGTGGAAGGGCTGGCGGTGGCCATCAGCAACCTCAACCCGGTGATTGAGTTGATTCGCGCTTCTGCCAACAGCGCCGAGGCCAAGCAAAAACTGGTGGAACGCGTCTGGGAATCCGAACTGGTGACCGGAATGCTTGAACACACCGATCTGTGTCGCCCGGAGGGACTCGCGCCGGAATACGGAATGCAGGCGGACGGCTATCACATGTCGCCTGAGCAGGCCCAGGCGATACTTGATTTGCGCTTGCATCGGCTTACAGGTATGGAGCGCGACAAACTGCTGGACGAATATCGCGAACTGATCAAAAAGATCAACTATCTGCTCGAGATACTCGGTTCCAGGTTCAGGCTCATGGCCGTGGTGCGCGAGGAACTGATTGAGCTGCGCGACAGGTACGGCGACGAACGCAAGAGCGAGATCATCAGCAGCCGTCGCGATTTCACCAGTGTTGATCTGATCAACGAGCAGCAGGTAGTGGTCACCTTTTCACGCGACGGTTACGCCAAGTGCCAACCGCTCGACGAGTACCGCACCCAGCATCGCGGCGGGCGCGGCAAATCCGCCACCAACCTCAAGGATGAGGATCAGGTCACCCGTCTGCTTACCCTGAGCAACCTGGACACCATCCTGTGCTTCAGCAATCTTGGCAAGGTCTACTGGTTGAAGGTGTTCGAAATACCCCTGGCGGGGCGTAGCGCGCGCGGTCTACCGCTGGTCAACCTGTTGCCGTTGGAAGAGGGCGAATCCATAAGCGTAGTGCTGCCGTTGCCGGATTCAACCAGGATGGAGAAGAGCCATCGTCATGAGTTTGGCGATTTGTCCATCTGGATGGCAACCCGCTTCGGTACGGTCAAGCGCACCCTGCTCTCCAAATTTGCGCGCCCGCGCAGCAGCGGTCTGCGCGCGGTTGAACTTGCCGAAGGTGACGAATTGATCAACGCTCTGATAGGCGACGATTCGAGCGAGCTGATGCTTTTCTCCAATCGCGGCAAGGCGATTCGTTTTGCCTCGCGCCAATTGCGCCCAATGGGACGGGTTGCACGCGGGGTGCGGGGTATTCGCCTCGGCAAGGGTGATCGCTGCATCGCCATGCTTGAGGTCACGGCGGACCAGCAGGTGTTGCTCGCCAGCGCCAACGGCTACGGCAAGCGAACGCCTTTTGACGAATTCCCCGACCAGTTGCGTGGTGGTCAGGGGGTAATCGCCATTCAGACCAGCGAACGCAACGGCGAATTGATTAGTGCCTGCGCGGTGGGCGAGCAGGACGAAGTGCTGGCGATTACCGACCAGGGCACCCTGGTGCGCATGCGGGTGGAAGCCATCTCCAGCTTCGGTCGCAACACTCAGGGCGTACGCTTGATCAATCTGCAACAGGGCGAGCAGCTGGCGGGGGCAAATGTGATTCCCTACCGCGAGGAGGACGAAGGGGAGGATAGCGGGGAGAAATACGAGGAAGCGCCAACTGAGCAGGTAGATCGAGAGTCGGAAGACAAAAAGGACGACGATCAGGAACCGCCCATCCATTGACTCCTTGTCGGAACAGCGAAGTCTCGGCCCTTGGGTTGCTCATTTAGGAACCGATGGGCTAACGTTGTAACATATCAGGCTGAGGGAGCAGGAATAATAAGACAAGGGCCTGGGATATACATGCGAGGGCCGATAGTGTCGCCGTAATTTGTAGGCCCCTTACTTATCTGGAAAATGGCTGGGCATTATGCATCACCGCCTTCTCCCCACTGGCGGCGGTTGATCGCGTATTCCGGATTTTTCCCCCGGAAAGGCAACAGCAGCATGCCTGGCAACCAGGACACGTCCCTGGTCTCGCGGTATCTGCGAATGCCGATGGTCATGCTCTCATGGTCGCCACGGGGTTGATCACGGTAGGTGCCAAGCAAACGATCCCACCAGGGCAGGTTGAAACCAAAATTGCTGTTGGCTTCGTCGTCCTCCACCGAGTGGTGCACCCGGTGCATGTCCGGCGTCACCAGCAACCAGCGCAACACCCGATCCACACTCTGGGGCAATCGAACATTGCCGTGGTTGAACATGGCGGTGGCGTTGAGCAGCACCTCAAAGATTACAACAGCCACCACCGGCGGCCCCAGCAGCAAGATGGTGGCGAATTTGATAATCATGGACAGGAATATCTCGATTGGATGGAAGCGTGCGCCGGTGGTCAGGTCGTAGTCCAAATCGGCGTGGTGCATGCGATGCAGCCGCCACAACAGGGGGATCGAGTGAAACATCACATGCTGTAACCAAATAATGAAATCCATCACCACAACCGAGGCTACAACAGCCAGCCAGAACGGGGGCATGTAATAGTTGAGCAGGCCCCAGCCCTGCTCGGCGGCGATGGTCGCCACACCCACCGCCGCCGCCGGGAAAGCCAGTCGCAGCAATAAGCTGTTGAAAAAGACCAGACCCAGGTTGTTCGCCCAACGCAGCGCCTTGGAGACAGTCAGCTTACGGCGCGGTGCGATTACCTCCCATATTCCCATCAGCAGTAACATCCCGAAAAAGAAACCCATCCGGATGCCGGTTTCGTTGTTCATGACAAATTCATTGACGCCCATCGCTTGCCCTAAAAAAATGTCAGCTACTCAAATACGGTAAGGCTATTTATCAGATCAGGTAGCCTCCCTTTCAACCATGCTTCATCCGTTCGGTAAAGGGCGGCCAGCCGAGAGGTTTGCCTCCAATCAGGTGCAGGTGCAGATGGTCTACCGTTTGTCCGCCGTCATCGCCGTTGTTGATCACCGTGCGGTAGCCGGTTTCGGCTATGCCTTCCTGCTCGGCGACGATGGTTGCCGCTTGCAGCAGTCTGCCCAACAGGAGGCAATCCCCTTCTTCGGCCGCGGACAGGTTGGGAAGGGGCTTTTTAGGAATCACGAGTATGTGCACCGGCGCGATGGGATTTATGTCGCGAAAGGCGAGTAGTTCATCGTTTTCGAACACTATCTTCGCCGGGATTTCGCGGTTGATAATTTTACTGAAGATGGTCATTTTGACTCCTTGAGAGAGATGTTGTCGATCAGTCGCGCCTTACCCAGCCAAGCTGCGGCGAGCAGGCGGCAGCTGACGCTGGTCGGGGTGGGAGGTTGGAGGGTGTCACTGTCGCGCAGGGTGAAATAGTCAACGCGAAAACCGGCCCTGGTCAATTGTTCGCTTGCCTGGGCGCAAACTTGCCGGTGGCTTGCGAGCAGGGTTGCCTCATCCAGCTCGTCAAGTTTTTCGACTGTACGCACCAGTGTCTGGTAGAGCAGCGGCGCCTTGGCGCGTTCTTCCCGGCTCAGATACTGGTTGCGCGAACTGAGCGCCAGCCCGTCGTCATCCCTGCCTGTATCCACGCCGATGATTTCGACCGGGCAGTGCAGGTCGGCGGCCATTCGTTGAATTAACCGGTATTGCTGGTAGTCCTTGAGCCCGAAATAGGCCCGGTCGGGCTGTGTAAGATTGAACAACAGGTTGACAACCGTCAGCACACCGACGAAGTGTCCAGGACGGTTGGCGCCGCACAATTCGCTGGTGTAACCGGGTATGTTTATGTTGGTGAGGCATACGCCGCCCGGATAGATGGTTTCGACTTGCGGGAGGAAGAGCAGGTCGCAATGGGGTTCAAGCAGCGCTTCGTCTTCCTTTGGTGAGCGAGGGTAGTTGCTCAGGTCTTCGCTCTCGCCAAACTGCGAAGGGTTGACAAATATGCTTGATACCACCCGGTTGCATTCGGCGCGCGCCTGCATGATCAACGCCATGTGACCTGTGTGCAGGTTGCCCATGGTCGGGACAAAGCCGATGGATTCGCCGGCACGCCGCCAGCTGTGCTCATTTTCCCGTAGCTCTGTTATGCTGCGGGTGAGAATCAATAGCTATGCTCCTGGGTGGGGAAGTCGAGGTTTTCCACCGCTCGTACATATTCGGCCAGGGCGCCCTGGATTGATTCGGCGCCGTCCAGAAAGTTGCGAACAAAGCGTGGTTGCTTGCGTGTATTCAGACCCAAGGCGTCGTAGGCGACCAGTACCTGGGCGTCCGTATCCCAGCCTGCGCCTATACCTATGACCGGCACCGGGCTTTCGTTACTGATCACTTTCGCCAGTTGCGCGGGTACGCATTCGAGCAGAAGCATATTTGCTCCCTGTTCGATCAGGAACATGCTTGCTTCGTAGATTTGATCCGCTTGCTCCGGTTCCTTGCCCTGGGATTTAAATCCGCCGAAGAAATTGACGAATTGCGGTGTGAGTCCCAGGTGGGCGCATACAGGTATGCCTGTGTTGCGCAGGGCGGGGATGATTTCGGCAAGCTGTTTACCGCCTTCTAGCTTGACCAGGTGCGCGCCAGCCCGAATGAGTTGCGCGGCGTTTTGTTGCGCCAATGCCGGGGTGGTGTAGCTGGCGAAGGGCATGTCCGCCATTATCAGCGCCTGCTCAGCGCCAGCAGCGACGCAACCAGTGTGGTAGCGCATGTCGTCCATGCCTACGTGCAAAGTGTTGTGTTTGTTGTGCAACACCATGCCAAGCGAATCGCCCACCAGCAGCAGTTTCACCCCGGCCTCTTCGGCCAGGCGCGCAAAGGCGGCGTCGTAGAGGGCCAGGCAGGCGAACTTTTGCTTTTCCTGCTTGAGCCGGGTGAGCTCCGGAATTGTAATCATGCGTTTATTCTAGGACGGCAACCGCCGAAGTGTATTTTCTTGCCCCAGCGAAATCACTCTGCGGCTCGCGTGAGCAGGGCGGTTAGGTCGCCGCCGTTTTCTTTTTGGGTGAACCGCCAATCGTTGAAGGTCAGGTTGAGTTGGTTGTCCTGGCTTTTGATCCGCACCAGTTTGGGCATTAGCAGACCGTTGTAATCACTCCAGTCGAGATAGCTTGCGCTTACAAGCCCGAGCTGTTGGGCCGTCAGGCGACCGCCTTCCCAGCGTTGCTTACCCGCTTCAAGCGGCATCGCGGCAATCAACGCAAAGAGTTGCGACGGCAGCAGGTCGATCCCTGTAAACTCGAGAATGACTTCGCGACTTGAGAGGGTGGTCGGCCCGTCTCCCGTATCGTAGCTGGTCGCCAGTTCGTTGCCGGCGAGGGCGAAGATTTGCGATCCAAGCAGCGAATAGCCGCTGCCGCTGAAGTTCTCGCCGCGTTGTTCCCAGCTGAGTGAGAAGTGCCAGGATTCACCCTTGCGCCTGACGCCGGAGCGTGCTTCGCAGGCAATGCTGGAAAAACCCGCGAGCTGCACCACACGCGCCTGCCAGATTGCTTCGTTGTTTGGCGCTAGCGATTTCCCCGCGCAGCCAGCGAGCGCCAGCAGCAGAGCCGCAACCAGGAGTTTGCACGGCATCAGAAGTTCCCTTGCATATAGTCGGCGAAGTATGCACCGAAAGGCAGCGGGTTGGCGGCGTACGCGGCTTCGATTTCGGCGAGGTCTTTCCATGAATGCTGTGTTTGTTCGGTCAGCTCCTGGTGCAATTCATCGCTTGGTTGCGGCAGGGAAGCTCGGTGGACTCGCGCCTGTTCAAGGCAGAAGCGGCGGTAGTTGTTGCGCGCGCAGGCGTCTTCAACCAGTTGTGACAAAGGTCCGTCGGCGCGCACCGAGGCGAGTGCTTCGGCGTATTGATGTTGGCCGATCGCGGCGAGTTGGGCGGCGAAGACTTCAAGCGCGTCCAGCGCTTTTGCCGTCGCTTCGCTAAGCGGCGCTTCGCCATCGGGTAGGGCAATGCGGATGTCGGCAACACGTCCACGGGTGGCGCTTATGAGTTCGTTGCTTTCGATGCGGTTGCAGTCGCCCTGTGAGAATTCAGGCGATGGCAGGGCGGCGCACCATAGAAACAGCAACGCCATAAAGTCGAGCGCGGTTTGATCGATACCGCAGGGGGCGAAGGGGTTGATATCCAGATTGCGTAGTTCAAGGTATTCGATTCCGCTTTCGGCCAGCGCCAGCAACGGACGCTGCCCTTTTCTGGTGGGGCGCTTGGGGCGGATGGGAGTGTAGAACTCGTTTTCGATTTGCAGCAGCCCATTGCCCAGTTGTTTGAACTGACCGTGTTGGTTGGTAATGGCAGCGAAGGGTGGATGGGGGGTGGCGATGCGTTCGTTGACGCCCCGAATGTAGTTGTCGAGCTGGTTGAAGCACAGGCTCATGCCTCGTTGTTGTGGGGCGACATAGCCTATGTCGCTCTGGCGCAGGGTGGTGGCGCCCACTCCCACCAGGGGTTGGACGTCCGGCTGTTGCGCAAGAGGCGGGCCGACCGGGGCGAAATCTCTGAGGCGAATGGTGCGCGAGAGGCGCGCGAGACTGGCGTCTATCACCGGCGAGGCGCCGAGCAGGTAGTTGACCAGGTAGCAGTGGCGGCGGTAATTACGCATCAGGGCGAAATAGCGGTGATTGCGCCAGCCCTGGGTGTTGGCCTCGCCTTCGCTTGAGGCGAGTCGGGTAAACAGTTGGTCGGTTAACGACAGGTTGAGGTGCACCCCGCTGACTGTTTGCATTGCCCGTCCGTAGCGGTAGGCGAGTCCGAGCCGGTAGATGTGTTTGAGAGAAGCGGCATTGCTTTTGCCATAGTCGGCTATGGCTATGTCCTGGTCCTGCTCGGGCAGGCCGCAGGGCATACTGTAGGGCCACAGCAGTTCGGCATCGAGCTTGCGCCATACCCAAGCGTGCAGTTGGCCGAGTTCAGCCAGCGCCCCGGCGGTGGTTGGGTGCGGGTTGGTGATCAGTTCAAGTTGTGACTCGCCGAAATCGGTGGTGATTTTGGGGTGGGTGAGCTTGGCGCCGAACTCGCGCGGGTGCGGGGAGGTGGCGAGCAGACCGTTTTGATCGACGCGCAACCCTTCACGCTCAAGTCCACATACCAGCCACTGCGGACAGGCCGCCAGCGCCTCGGCAAAGGACGCCGGAATGATTAAAGGCATGGAGGGGCGGTTATTGGGGAGCTTGTGTTTGTTGGTTGCGGGGACGACTGGGAGCGTTGGAACGGGGAGCGCGGCCGCTCACATCTATGGGTTGGTTGGTAAGGCGCATTTCAACCCGACGGTTGAGGGCGCGCTGGGTTTCGGTGCTCTCGTTGTTAAGGGTGCGCTGGGCGTCGTAGGCGTACATGGCGATGCGGGTTGGGTCTATGCCAAGCTCAACGGTAAGATGATTCCATACCTGCACTGCGCGCCTGCCCGAAATCCAGCGGTTGTACAAAAGCCGATCCTCAGGGTTTTCTATCTGGTAGTTGTTGGCCGAATGACCTTCGATAATCAACGAAGTCTCCGGAACCTCACCCATGGCTTGGGCAATGGTCTCGATTTTTTGTATCTGCACATCGCTGAGATAGGAGCTCCCCGGAGCAAAGAAGACGGTGTTGGCCAGGCTGGTGTCAAAGGTCTGGTTGTAGAACTTGAGGCTGTAATAGTTCTCGCGTGGCGGGAAGAGATCCGGGTATTTTTGCCTGAGCAGGCTCATCCTGTTCTTCTGCTCCAGTTGTTTTTCCGCGTTGAGTTTTTCGATCTGTAGGAGCAGCGATTTGCTGAAGGCCTCCTCGGCGGTGGCGTCAACCGCCAGCGCCGGGTGAATGCCGGCGGCAATCAACAGTAGCGCGAAAAAAAACCTCATCAGCGCACCTGCACTTGCACCCTGCGATTGAGTGAGCGCCCGACCGGCGTGTCGTCCGTGCTGACTCGTTGTTGATCGGCGCGCCATTGGGTTTGCAGCCGCTCGGGTTCTATGCCCCGGGAAACAAAGTAGTTGTATACGGAGACGGCGCGTTTGGCGGAGATGGCGCGGTTGAACCTGAGTTGCTCAATACGATCAAGAATGAAATCGTTGGTGTCGGAATGGCCGGTGATGACCGCCTGGGAATTGGGGTTCTGCTCCATTTGTTCGACCAGCGTGTCGAGTTTTGGCATCTGGGTGTCGACTACATAGGAACTATATTTGTTGAAGAAAATGATATTGGGGCGTGATTTGTCACTCAAAGCGGCGAGTTCCGCAGCGCTGGGATAAAGCACAGGCTCGCGTTTTTCACGCAGAAAACCCACTCCGCCTGTGCCTTCATCACTGGTGACTTCACGCTCAACTACAACCTTTTGTCCAAAGAAAACCGATGAACCGAATAAATACTCCGCGCCAAGGCTGACCATGCCCTCCTGAAAGAAATTGACCGGGGTGGCTTTGTCGTTGTTGTCCCGACGTGTGGCGAAGTCGAGCAGCAGGCGCACATCGCCGTCGGCCAGCCAGGATTTGGGAGGGTCGTACATCAGGCCTACGCCAACATCAATGATGGTGCTGGTGTCTTCGCCAATGGTGATGTTGGTGGCGGTGCTGCTGAATTGCTTGGAGAGGTTGCGGCTTGTATAGGCCGCCCCCCCCATGATTTTGATATAGGGCACATAGCCGCGGGTGCGCCGCAGGTTGATCTGCGCCCCGCCTGAAACGGTGTAAATGCTGTAAGCGGCAAAGCCGTCAAGGCTGTTGAAGGTATACCAGTGCCCGGCGCCCTTGATAGTAAGCCTGGGAGAATAATCTATACCGAAGTGCCCGCTCAGGAGCGTTGCGTTGTCCACTTCACCACCATAGCCGTTGACAAGGCGGTTGGGATCGGAGGTGATAATCCCGGCGTGACCGCCGATAAAATATCTGGGCGCTCGATACGGACTTTGCTCTATAGAAGTGACGGTTGTGTTGGGGTCGGCCAGCAGCCTGGCGAGTTTTTCATCACTTTCATCTTGTGCATGCGAAGGAACGGCGACGACTAGGGGGAGGAACAGGCTGAAGCAAAGCGCAATAAAGCGAATCCGGTTGAGCATGAGCGGTGACCTAGTCTGAAAAAACACGGAATACTAACATAGACTCCACAAGATATTAACAGTTTGATTTTTGATCGTTCATTGATTGTGCGGCTTTTTTGCCCGACTTTCTGTCGGTTTGGAGACGGGATCGTTTGGCGCGTTTGCGCATCACGGCGAGGCGCCACAAACCCTTGGTGAAAAAATATCCACACACGGAGGCGGCTGAGGCAACAACCAGTGATCCAGCTCCCAACGGCAGCCATAGCGATCCTATGGAATAAAAAATTTCCTCGGTGCTGGAAAAGGCGCGGATATCAATCGGGTCGGAGAAGGTGATAAAACGGCCCACCTTGTAGTTCATAAAAAAGAAAAAAGGTATGGTCACCGGGTTGGTAACCCAGCACATGACCAGGCCGACTGGAATATTGCAGCGTAAAACAATCGCAGTGCCGGCGGTAAGCGCCATCTGGAGAGGGATGGGGATGAAAGCCCAGAAAAGACCAGCTGCGACTCCCAGCGCGATGGTGTCACGCTGGATGCGCCACAACTCCGGATTCAATAGGGACTCGCCCACAATTCGCTTCAGGCGGGTGTTTTGCAGTTGTTCGGTTGTGGGAAGCACGCTTCCCCAGAACTTTTTCATTGATCAGGTTGACGAAACCCGGGAAAATAATACTCAGAATGAAAACCACAATAAGCGGTTTCTTGTTGGTCAACGCCTGGTGGTGCTGGCTGCTGTTGTTGCTGGCGGCAGCGCAACTCTTTGCCTGGTGGACAAAACCGGCGCCTCTCCAAGGCGAGATAACAGCTCAGATGCAGTGGCGGGTGGTGGAAACTCCCCAGCGTCTGGCGCAAAACCCGGGCGGACCGCTACGCTTTCGCGCCCGAATTAAAGAAGGACAAGACGACGCCATCAGGCCGGAAATGCTGGTGCGAGCCTATTGTTACCGCGCTTGCGAAGGGCAGGATCTGCGCAAAGGAGCCGAGTATACGGCGGTGATGAGCCTGCTGCCGCCCGATTATGCCGAGAATCCTTCCGCCTTTGACTACGCCGCGTGGTTGGCGGACGAGGGTATTGGCGCAATTGCGCAAGTGCGCACCCAACCGGAACTGCTTATTCCACCCGGCTGGTTGCACCGACTGCACCGGAGTGCGCTCGATTCGCTTGAAGCAGTCACCAGGACCTTCACCAATCAATCCATGCTGTTGGCGCTCCTGACCGGCCAGAGGGAAAGACTCGCGCCGCAACAGCGACAGCTGTTAATCGAGACGGCCACCATGCATTTGCTGGTGGTGTCGGGTATGCACCTTGGCCTTGCCTTTGCCTTGTGTTTGTTGTTGCTGCGCCTGGCCGGCGCTTCATTGCGGACGCAATTGCTTGGCGCGGCGTTGGTGATGCTCGTCTATGTGTGGCTGGCCGATTTCGGCGCGCCGGCGGTGCGTGCGCTGGTGATGGCTTCTATAGCCGCCTGGTTGTTGATGCAAACCCGGCAGATGAACGTATGGTTTGCCTGGCTGGCGGCCTTGTTGCTGGTGGCCGGCTGGCAGACGGCTTTCTGGCGCGATGCCGGAGTGGCGCTTTCCTTCAGCGCCGTTGCCATATTGTTGCGCCTTAGCGGAGGCTGGCGGTCGCGCCATTGGTTGTGGTCGCTGATTGAGGCGCAGTGGGTGTTGTTCATTCTGCTGGGGCTGCTGCAAGCTTTACTGTTTCATCGTCTCAGCCCGTCGGCCTTCGCCGCCAACCTGCTGCTTATTCCATTGGTGAGTCTTGCCCTGTTACCCCTGACGCTTCTCGGCTCACTTGCGAGCCTGTTCACGCCCATGCTGGCTTGGCCATTTTTTGCGCTGGCGGATCTGTTTGCCTCGTTTGCCTGGTGGTGGCTGGAATGGTTGCGCGCCCTGCCTTTCGCCAGCATGCGCCTCAGCGGTGAGTTGCTTGCCGATTGGCGGGTGATGGGAGGTTGCGCATTGTTGGCGGCCACTTTGCTGTTGCCGCCGGCATTTGTTTGGGGGCGGCTGATGGCGCTGCTTGCGTTGCTCCCGCTGGTGTGGTGGCAGGCTGAAGACAGTCCCGCGCCGCTTTTGCTTGCGACCCGCAAGGATATCTATGTGTTGGTGCGCGATCAGGAACGCATGCTGGTGGTTGCCGCGACTCAGGGTGACAAGCCTTCCGCTTCTGATCTGCGTTATGTGCTCGCGCCTGCCTTGCGTCACGCAAAGGTAAGACGCATAGACTGGTTGGCGCTCAATCGCGGCGCGAGCAGGGCGCAAATCGATGGGGAATTACGCCGGGATCAGCGTCTTGAACACCTAGAATACTGCCGTATTCCTCCCGGTTGGCCGCAGGCGACGATGGGCATTTCGCATGAACTTGGTTGCGCACTTGAACTCGACGCCTGGACAATAGCTCCCTCGCTCCTCCAGGTTGGCGAAATGCGCGGCTTGATAAGCGGCAGTGAGGCTTATGCCCTTGCCGTGGCGAGCGGCGTCTACAGGTTACCGCCCGGGCGACCCTGTGTGTTGATCGGCAGGAACATCCCAGATACTGCGCATTGCGCGAGGCCGCGCGAGGCCACCAGATTATGGAAGATTGAACCAAAATGATTGACTGGACAGGCAGCAGCATCCTCATCGGCCCACTTGCCCTGTGTGCGTTGTTGGCTTTGGCGATAATCTGTGAGCGTCTCTGGGTGTTGCGCATGAACGTTCTCACGCCGCTGGACAGGCGCGAGCATCTGTATAACTCCATAAGCGAACAGGGCGCGCTTGAAAAACTGCGCAGTACGTACGACAACAACCCTTTGCAACGCATGCTCGTAGCCGCGTTGGCGAGCGAGTCCGGTGGGCTAGTGTCCATGCGCGATGCGCTACGGTTGGAAGGCGAGCTGATTGCGCATGAGCTGCAACGTTTTTTAAGCCTGCTCGGCACCCTGGCGATGATCGCGCCTCTGCTGGGATTGCTGGGGACGGTGTTGGGATTGATCCAGGCGTTTTCCGCAATGTTGCTTGATCCATCGCAGGTGGATCTCACGCCCGAGCTGAGTCAGGGCATTGCCGGCGCTCTGGTTACTACCGCCATTGGATTGTTTATCGCTATTCCCACGGTCGTCTGTCACCGTCTGTTATTACGCCGCGTCTATTCGCTGGTGGTGGAGCTAGAAAAGGAGTGCCTGCAACTGTTAACAGAATACCGGGGCGTACATTTGCGTAGTGCCTGATGCAACATTTCCCGCGCGATGATGTAGAGCTGAACTTGGCGCCCATGCTCGATGTGGTGCTTCTGTTGTTGTGCTTCTTTATCCTCACAGCGCGTTTTGGAGCAGTGCCCGAGCCGACCAATACGCTTGATCTGGAATTGCCGGCTGCGAGCGGACAACAACTCACTCCCGGCGCCCTGCTGATAGACCTGGCGGTGGACGGTCGGGTGTTGTTTGAGGGCGAAACCTTCGCCCTGAGTGATGCACTTTTTGCTGAGCGATTACAGGCGCGCGCCGCGCAGAACGAGGACCTGGTAATTCGCGCCGATGCCGCGACCCCCCATAGCCTGGTGGTAAAGCTCATGGACCTCGCCGGCAGTCTTGGCTACGCCAGGTTGCGCGTCGCCAGCCGCAGGCAGGAGAATTGAGCGTCTTTACCGGCGCGTCCACGCGCCTTCCACAATGCGGGTAAAAAGGATGGGTGAGTAATTGACTTATCTCTCGCCCGCCACTACCATGCGCGCCCATTTTGCACCCACTCAAAGATTTATAGATGGCAACCATTAACCAGCTTGTTCGCAAACCGCGTCGCTCGCGGGGTAAAAAAACCGATGTGCCCGCGTTGCAGGGAGCGCCCCAACGTCGTGGGGTATGCACCAGGGTGTACACCACTACACCGAAAAAGCCCAACTCGGCTTTGCGTAAAGTGTGCCGCGTACGTTTGACCAACGGTTATGAGGTGTCTTCGTATATTGGCGGCGAGGGTCACAACCTGCAGGAACACTCGGTGGTATTGATCCGGGGCGGCAGGGTGAAGGATTTGCCCGGTGTGCGTTACCACACGGTTCGCGGCACGCTGGATACCCAAGGGGTGCAGAAACGCCTGCAACGCCGTTCGAAATACGGCGCTAAGCGTCCCAAGTCGTAATTCATCTCGTCCAATCGGCGGATGCCGCCGGTTGAGTAAGGCCGGGTATATCCCGGAACAACCTGAAGGAGTAATATCATGTCACGCCGTAAAGCCGCGCCCCGTCGCAAGATACTGCCCGATCCCAAGTATCACAACGAGCAACTGGCCAAGTTCATCAACCATTTGATGGTCAATGGCAAGAAATCCATTGCCGAATCCATTGTGTACCAGGCGCTCGATTGGCTGACCAAAAACGGCCACAAGGATGCCCTCGCCAGCTTTGGCGATGTGATTGAAAAACTCAAACCGCTGGTCGAGGTCAAATCGCGGCGTGTCGGCGGCGCCACCTATCCGGTGCCGGTTGAAGTCCGTACGGTGCGTCAGCAAACCCTGGCGATGCGCTGGCTGATAGAGGCGGCGCGTAAACGCGGTGAAAAAACCATGGCGCATCGTCTTGGCGCGGAAATCAATGACGCGGTCAATGATCGCGGCGCGGCAATGAAAAGGCGCGAAGATGTCCATCGCATGGCCGAGTCGAACAGAGCCTTTTCCCATTACCGTTATTAATTATCCAGCACCCCGGAGAGCGACGTGCCTCGTAAAACCAGTCTTGATCTTTATCGCAATATAGGTATTGCCGCGCATGTGGATGCGGGCAAGACCACCACCACCGAGCGGGTGCTCTTTTATACCGGTCTGTCGCACAAGATCGGCGAGGTGCACGATGGCGCGGCCACCATGGACTGGATGGAGCAGGAGCAGGAACGCGGCATCACTATTACTTCCGCGGCCACCACCTGCTTCTGGAGCGGCATGGAACAGCAGTTTCCCGAGCACCGAATAAATATCATCGACACCCCAGGTCACGTGGATTTCACTATTGAAGTGGAGCGTTCGCTCAGGGTGCTCGACGGCTCGGTGGTGGTTTTCTGCGGCACTTCGGGAGTCGAACCCCAATCGGAAACCGTGTGGCGCCAGGCCAACAAATACGGTGTGCCGCGCATAGTGTTTGTCAACAAGATGGATCGCGCCGGCGCCAACTTTTTACGTGTGGTCAAACAGATAGAGGACAGGCTCGGCGCCAGGCCGGTTCCCATCCAGCTCGCCATAGGCGCGGAAGACAACTTCAAGGGCGTGGTGGACTTGGTGCGCATGAAGGCCATCTACTGGGATGAGTCCAATCAGGGGCTGTCTTTTGAAGAAAAGGACATTCCGGCTGAAATGCTTGGGCAATGCCAGGAGTACCGCGCGCAGATGGTCGAGGCGGCAGCGGAGGCCAGCGAGGAATTGATGGATGCCTACCTCGAATCCGACGACCTCTCCAATGACAAGATCAAACATGGGTTACGCATTCGCACCCTGGCCAACGAGATAGTTCCCGCGCTTTGTGGTTCGGCTTTCAAAAACAAGGGTGTGCAGGCCATGCTTGATGCGGTGATCGAATACCTCCCGGCGCCAAACGAGGTTCCGCCGATCAAGGGCGAATTGGACGACGCCGATCATACGCCTGCAGTGCGCAAGTCCGACGACAAGGAACCATTTGCCGCGTTGGCGTTCAAAATAGCCACGGACCCCTATGTCGGCACTCTGACCTTTTTCCGCGTCTATTCAGGCAAGCTCGAATCCGGCTCAAGCCTGTACAACCCGGTAAAGGGCAAGCGCGAGCGCATTGGCCGCATGGTGCAGATGCATTCCAACAGTCGCAACGAAATCAAAGAGGTATATGCCGGCGACATAGCCGCCGCCATTGGATTGAAAGACACCACCACCGGCGACACCCTGTGTGACGAAAAAGCCGTGATCACGCTTGAGCGCATGGAATTCCCGGAACCCGTGATCTCCGTCGCGATTGAACCCAGGTCCAAGCCGGACCAGGAAAAAATGGGCATTGCACTGGGCAAACTGGCCCAGGAGGATCCCTCTTTCCGTGTGCAGACGGACGAGGAATCCGGCCAGACCATCATCTCCGGGATGGGCGAGTTGCACTTGGATATTATCGTTGATCGCATGAAACGCGAATTCAAGGTAGAGGCCAATGTCGGTCAACCGCAGGTGGCTTATCGCGAGTGCATTCGCAAGAGCGTCGAGGTTGAAGGCAAGTATGTGCGTCAGTCGGGCGGTCGTGGCCAGTATGGGCATGTATGGTTGCGCATTGAACCGCTTGATTCCAACGAGAAGGATTTTGAATTCGTCAACGAGATAGTCGGCGGCGTCATCCCCAGGGAGTTCATTCCGGCAGTGGAAAAAGGCGTGCACGAGCAAATGCAGAACGGCGTGATGGCCGGCTATCCGCTCATAGGTGTAAAGTGCAGCCTCTACGACGGCTCATTTCACGATGTGGATTCAAGCGAGATGGCCTTCAAGATTGCCGGCTCAATGGCGCTCAGAGATGGCGCGACCAAAGCCAACCCTGCTTTGCTTGAACCGATCATGAAGGTTGAAGTGGTCACGCCAGAGGATTACATGGGTGATGTGGTAGGCGACTTGAACCGTCGCCGCGGCATGATCCAGGGCATGGACGAATCACCTGCCGGCAAGATAGTTCGCGCGGAAGTGCCGCTGGGTGAAATGTTTGGCTACGCCACTCAACTGCGTTCTCTCAGCCAGGGTCGCGCCAGCTATTCCATGGAGTTCAGTCACTACGCTGAAGCGCCTTCCAACATAGCAGCCAAGGTATCCAGAATCTAGCAGCTCGTGTGAATCCGCGAGGATGGGAGGAGTTCACTTACGCTGGGGCCATGTCATTGGGTGGAGGTTGTTTCAACCATCTCGCTGCATGTCTGATATCTCCTGCCGACATTTCCGGGTTTGTAGAATGTCGCCTTCCCGCATTCCGCAAAAGGCAGCATTGTTTGTCTGCGCGTGGCGCGGGTAGAAACGCCTGTTGTTTATTGTAGAATCAGGTATTCACACGGCGTACAGTGGGGGTGAAAAAGCTGTTGAACTCTTATGGAAAACCTGTTGTCTTTTTGTAAATTGTGGTACACTGACCAGCAAGGCATTCAATAATTGACTCCAGCTATAAGCCTGTACGATTTGCTTTTTGGCTTGCAATCCTTTAGATTCAGGCAACCATTTTCTCAATAGCGGGATATCCAGATGCATCACATCTTCCGTTTTATTCAGTTAGCGCTGGCAGCCGTTTTTTGCCTTGGCGCAGTCGGTTGTTCAATGCTCGGTTTTGGCAGCGATGAAAGCAATGGCGGCGGGTTGGATAATGCTTTAACCAGCAGCCTTGCGGCACTGACCAAGGATGACGGGCGCACCAACCAGAATGTCAACGCGCGATCCGTCTATGGAGAAACCGGGGTGGTGCTCTATGACCCCTTGGGAGACGGCAGCGACTTTGTGCTTGATCCATCGGGCAGGATTGTCAAATCGGATGTGGATGCAGCTGAGGCGGGTCAGGAGATTAACGATCTCGAGCGCCGTTTCTTTCTTGCCAACAAACACCTTACCGATGGCGAAAGCCTGTTTTATTCCGGTCTGTATGAAGAGGCTCTTGTGGAGATAAACGCTGCGCTTGAACTCACCCCTCGCTCGGCCAAGGCCTACGCCATGAAAGGCTCGGCCGAGTACAAGCTTGGGAATGTCGAACGCGCCAAGGCCGCCTGGATGGTGGCGTTGAAAATCGACCCCAACTTGAAGAGTGTGCGTCGTGTGCTCTACCTGTTGCAATAACAGCAATCTTTTTCACTGCTCCCTGACTTTTGCCAAGGATGATATTCATGCGTATGTCTAGTCTGATGGTCAGATACATCGTTTTCTGTTTTATGGTTCTTTGTGGCGTAGCCGCACAGGCCGCCACTGGTCAGGAAGCGGTTGACGAGGTTTTTTTCGAGAAGGAGATGGAGTCGCGTCTTACACGCGACATTCGCGCTTACCTTGGGCACGACCGCTTCATTATCGGCGTTGATTTCAAGGCAAGCGGGCCGCGTGGGCCTGGTGGGGAAGATAATGTGATTGTCCGCGAAATCACCACGCCGCTTCCCGGCCTGCCCAAAGCGTCGGAAACCTTCCGCAAGGAGCTTTCGCCCGAGGAGCTTAATGAGTTGAACGAAAACCTTCAACTTGAGGAGCAGGTGGGTTCGCGCAGCGGGTTGATCGACAGCGAATCTGCCAACGCCTTTACCGGCAGCGGGACTGAGGTGTATCTGGTGCTTGACACCAGCGTTAATGCCGTGCAGGAGAATTTCATTCGTGATCTGGTAACCCGTAAGCTGGCGCTCGATGTAGGCGGTGGCGACGGCATTCAGGTGGTGCGTTCGGATTTTTCGACCGGCGTCTCGCCACTTGCGCCTCAAACGCAGCAACAAAGCCAGCAGGTTCAGCCGCAGTTTCAGCAACCAATCTTTCAACCCTTCCCTATTCAACAGCCGCAACCTCAGTTTCAACAGCAACAACCCGGCTCGGTTGAAAGGCAGGTTGCGGAGGAAACAGAAACTCCCGAAGAGCGTGAGGAGCGTATAGCCAACGCTATTCGCGAGGCCGCCAATCAAGCCGCCCAGGCGGTATCCGACGCCAATCGTGAGGCTTTAAGCGTTCTTCAGGATGATAGGGGCGGATTCCTGGAAGAGAATTGGTGGGTGCTTGTAGCAGCGGGGCTGTTCCTGCTTCTCTTCTTCGTGTTGTTCGCTTTCCTGGCGATGCGGCGTACGCCCGCCTATCCGCAGATGCCATATATGCCCATGCCAGCACCGGCTGCGCCTCAAGCATCTGCCGGTACCGCCAAGGAGGCGGTTGATGAAGAAGCAGCGGAACGTTCAGGGGCAGGTATGGCGAATATTCGCCGCGAACTCGCCACTGTTGGCCTTTCAGCGCCGCACGCAGTGCGCAGCGAGATGGACTCCCTGATGGCTCAGAACCGTGTCGACATTATTGCGCCCGGTTACAGGGTGCTGGGTCACAACCTGTATGAATCGCTCTTCGGTGAATTGCCTGCTGAAAAACAGACTGAGTTCAACGAATATATCGCCGAACGCGATATGTCCAACACCCAGATTGAAGCGCAGGCGCAAGATCTCTACGCCAGACTATTACGCGCGGCCAGCGAAGATTCGGATGGTTCGCGTTCGCAGGCATTTCGTTTTCTTGACAAATTGCATGTCAGCCAGATACTCACCCTGATAAAAAGCGAAAAGGCTCGGGTGCAGGCGCTGGTAATCTCCCAGTTACAGAACCAGAAGGCCAGCCAGGTGCTCCAGTCGCTTGAGGCCAAGCAACGCACCGATGTGGTTCACGAACTATCGCAATTTGAAACCTTCCCGGTGGAAACATTCCGCGATGTCGCTTCCAACCTTGCGCGCAAGGTGCAAAAAATCCCGGCAGTTGAGAACATTGATACGGATGGGGTTGCCATTCTGATGAACCTGCTCGACAACATGACGAGCCTGGATGAGGGAAGGATCCTCAGCGAGTTGGAAAACAAGAACCCGGATCTCTATCTTAAGGTCAAGAAGCAGTATTTCACTTTTAACGATCTTGCCAGTGCACCGCAAAAAGTGCTGGGTGAGGCTCTCCTTGATGTCGACAAGGAATTGGTGGCTCGCGCTCTAACCGGGGCGAACGATGCGATTACCCGTCGTGTGCTTGGCAGCCTGCCCAAGCGTCTTGCGGACGCAGTGAAAGAAGAGATGGGATTGCTTAAAGGCAAGGTTAGCGGTGAACAGGTTCAGGCTGACCGCAAGACCATTCTCAAAATCATGCGTGCGCTGGTTCGTGAAGGCAAGATAGATATGGAAAAACTCTAAAGCGCTTGCGCCCGCCTGAGCGTTTTTTTCCTGCCATTTCAAACCACGCTGATTCATGCCCTCAATTTCCACCATTCTGGGTCTGATTTGTGGCCTGGGGTTGTTTATCGCCGCGGTAGTTGCAGCGACCAATCAGTACATTATCTTCTGGAGTCTTCCGAGCGTGCTGCTGGTGTTCGGCGGCACAACTGCGGCGGCCTTTATCAGCTACGACGCGCGTGACATGTTTGGCGCCATCGTAGCCATTTTCGCCGTATTCGCACGTGACAGAAACCCGGAACGCAAGTTCCGCGATGATATTCAGGCCATCCTCGACCTGGCCATAGTGCAACGAAACGAGGGCCGCATAGCGCTTGAAAACAACATACCACGCGATTATCGCAAGAACGCTTTTGTCAATTTCGGGGTGGATTTGATCATCAGCAACTACAAGCCGCTGGACGTTCGCATGATGCTCTCGGACATCATGATGACTAACTTCAATCGCGGCTTCACCCACGCCACCATTCTGAAAACCATGGCCTCCTACGCTCCGGCCTTCGGAATGGTCGGGACGGTTATCGGCCTGATCATCATTCTCAGCAGTTTCGGCGGTGACATCACCCAGCTTGGTCAGGGGCTGTCGCTGGCGCTGATCACCACTCTTTACGGGATCATGTTCGCCAATTTTTTGTTCAATCCAACTTCGGAGAAAACAGCCAGACGGGTGGACAACCGACAATATCGCGAGCGCCTGCTGCTGGAAGGGTTTGTGATGCTCTCCGAACGCAAAAGCACCCTCGCGATCCAGGACAAGCTCAACAGCTTTCTGCAACCACAGTTCAGGTATAAAAGCCAGGTAAGCGCAACCGCCGCTCCCAGCGGTTAATCAGGGGGTTCCTGTCAGATGGATGACGCAAACACCCAGAGCATTGCGAGCAATGTAATCGCCAAGCGCGGTCATTCGCGCGGCCCCGCCAGGCAGGAATGGCTGGTGACATACTCGGATATGATCACCCTGCTGTTCACCTTTGTATTGATCATCCTCAAGGTGTCGGATATCGACATCAACCGCTTTGACGAACTGCGCGAAGGCCTGTCAGAAACCTTCCTGCGCCAGGATGTATCCACGGCATTCAAAAGCCTGAGTGAAGATATCATCAAGATCAAGGACAAGTACAACGACATCCAGGTGGAGGCCAACAACCGCGAAATCATCATCACTCTTGAGAGCGTTGATTACTATGAACTCGGCTCAGCCGATATAGCCAAGGAGGCTCTGTTTCGTATCGACGAAGTAGTTAGCACAATTCATGTGTCGCCCTACAAGGCGTTTTTCCTTGAGGTGGAGGGACATACCGACGACCTTCCCATCAACACCCGGCAGTTTCCTTCCAATTGGGAGTTGTCAACCGCCCGCGCAACCAACATTGTGAAATATATGACTGTGCAGGGCATTCCACCTGACAGGATACGCGCGGTGGGCTATGCAGAATCACAGCCGGTGCTTGAAAGTTTGACTCCAGACGGCAATATAAACCCTGATAAACGTAGCCTGAATCGAAGAATTGTCATCAAAGTTCGCCCCCGAATCTAACAACGCAACGCTTGGCCAGCTTAGCGGCCAACTGGAACAGATAGTCATAGGCCAGGAACGACTGATCCGGCGTATGCTGGTAAGTCTGCTGTGTCGCGGCCACTTGCTGATCGAAGGGCTGCCAGGCCTGGCCAAGACTTTGAGCGTAAGGACGCTGGGCAAGGCGCTTGATCTGTCTTTCGCGCGCATCCAGTTCACTCCGGACCTGCTTCCAGCCGACCTTACCGGCAGCGATATTTTCGACAATCGTTCGCATAAGTTCATGTTTGAGCCTGGTCCGCTCTTTCATCAATTGATCCTTGCCGACGAGGTCAATCGCGCTCCCGCCAAGGTGCAATCGGCCCTGCTCGAAGCCATGGGAGAGGGGCAAATAAGCGTGGGCAAGACAACCTACCCCATGCAGCAACCCTTTCTGGTTGTGGCGACCATGAATCCCATCGAGCAGGAAGGCACCTACCAGCTACCCGAAGCGCAGCTCGATCGTTTTCTGCTCAAATGCTTGGTCGACTACCCGGCCTACAAGGATGAGTTGACCATAGCCGACACGCAATTTGACATTCACAAACGACTTGAAGAGCTGAAAGTCGCCTGCGACGGGCGGGCCATACTCGATGCGCAGCAAAGAGTCGAACAAACCACCATGGACAGAAGCCTGATTGACTTTTGCGTTCGCCTGGTGCGCGCCACCCGAGGCGAAAGCGAAGACAGTCGCTTTGCGCGCTGGATCAGCCTTGGCGCGGGGCCTCGCGCGAGTCTGGCGCTGGTTGCGGCCGCCAAGGCGCTGGCGCTATTAAACGGGCGCGACTCAGTTGAGCCGGATGATGTGATGGAAATTGCGCCGGATGTATTGCGCCATCGGTTGCAATTGAGTTTCGACGCCGACAGCGACCAGGTGGATGTTGAGCAAGTCATCGGCTATCTGCTCGAAAGCGTACGCTTTTATTAGGCGGCAAAGACTAAAGAAACAGTAGAAAAAGTGAACCTTGAGGAGCAATCCCACGGCGCGCGGGTAAACCAATCCTTGTTGGCAGCGTTGGCGCACTGCGACAGACATCCCGCCGCGCAGGCAGGGCGGATAACCGGATCAAAAAGCGGCAAACGCTGGGGTTTTGGCCTCGAATTCGCCGAGTTGCGCAACTATGTTCCGGGCGATGAAGTGCGTCACATCAACTGGCGCGCATCAAGTCGCGCGCAGAAGCTGATGACCAAGGTGTATGTCGAAGACAGGGACGCGCGGGTGCTGCTGATGGTGGACCTGATGCAGCATATGTACTACGGCGCCAGCAAGCGGTTGTGCTCGGTCATGGGGGTTTATCTAGCCGCCATGCTGGTCGGGCTGCTGTCGGCTCGTTCCTATCAGGTTGCCATAGCCTGGATTACCAACCACCAACTGCGGCTGCTCAAGCCCAGCCACAACCGCCCCCAGTTGGTGCGAAACCTGCGCCTGTTGGCGCAAAACCACAATGTGGAGGTCGAAAAAAAACACGAGCCGGAAATCGACAGCGAGGTGTACAGGCACATCCGCCCAAGGCTTTTTGCCCCCTATGCCCGCGCGTGGTTGATCACCTCCCCCTATGCCGCCATACCCGATCACAGGTTTTTGCGCAGACTGGACGTCTACGACCCGCGCTTGCTGAATGGAGCCGGTGGTTTCGATATGGTTTCCAACAGGCGCGAAAGCATGGCCGCAAATCGTCTACCGAGTGTAAAGCCCGGCGAGGACAGTTTCGCCAACAACCTCACACTGGTTGAATGTTTTGCCGAGCTGCGTCGCCGTTTTTCCTGCGGAAGACTCTGATGCGACACCTGGCGATTAACAAGGCGCCGGGTGAGCAGGGCTGTGCTACCGGCATTGATCCCGGTTCCGGATTTGATATCTGGTAGCCATGCCTCCAGGTTTGCGCGACATTCACCTCCCTCAGCAGAATCCCTGGGAGAACCTGCTGCAACCCGGCTACCTGGGTCTGGCGCTGGTGTTCCTCGCGTTGCTGCCGCTGGCCTGGTGGCTGGCGCGCCGCCGCCTCTCGCCCTATGCGCGCACCAGGCGGCTTGCCTTGCGCAGGTTGAAAAGCCTGTGGGGCATAGGCCTGGCTGACGCCAACGCCCTGTTGGCGCAATTGCTGCGCCATAAGGCCACGCAGTTGCCAGATCTGAATCGCAACCGCGACCAGTGGCGCAGGTTGTTGCTGAGCCACAACGGCGCCATGCCGCAACTGGCCGAAACCCTGGCCTTTCATTACCGCAAGGGCGGGCAGGTGGACGAGCGTTGGTTGCGTGATCAGCTGATCGACTATATTCGGAAGATGCGGTGAACCTTACGCTCGCCTGGTGGTGGATGCTGTTGGCCCTGCCGCTGGTGTTGCTGCCGCTGGCGCTACCGGCGGCGAAACAGGCAGGCGGCGCAGTCTATGTCCCCTTCCGCGCTGCTGCACCGGCAACTGGCTCGCGCCGCCATTGGCCTGCCAGATTGTGCTTTGCCTTTGCCTGGGCTCTGCTGGTGCTGGCGACGGCCAGGCCACAGCTCACCAGTGAGGAGATCATAGACAACCGCTTTGTTCGCAATCTGGTGCTTGCCATAGATATTTCGGAAAGCATGCTGCAGGAAGACATGCTGGTGGGCGGACGCCCGGCAAGCAGGCTCGCCTCGTTGAAAGTGGCCCTGGCCGAGTTTATTCACAAACGCCGGGGCGACCAGCTCGGGCTGGTGGTTTTCGCCGACAAGGCCTTTGTGCAATCACCCCTGAGTTACGACGCCAACGCCATCACCAGTCTGGTGGAAGAGCTGGTAGTCGGCCTTGCCGGCAAACGAACTTCCATCGGCGATGCGCTGGTGCTGGCGGTGAAAGTGATCGAGAACAACCCGGATGCGAACAAGGAAAACGCCTCCATCATCCTGCTTTCGGACGGGGAGAACACCTGGGGCAGGGTCAATCCGGCAGACGCCATGCGGCTGGCGGCGGAGCGCGGGATACGCGTGCACACCATCGGCTTTGGCGGCAACCGCCTGGGCAATGCGGTGGACGAGCGCACTCTGCGCGCCATAGCGCAACAAACGGGCGGCAGTTTTTTTCGCGCCACCAACACCAGCGAACTGCGTAAAGTCTACGCCGCCATAGACAGGCTCAATCGCGTCGAGATAGACACCCACGCCTATATAAAACGCAAGGAAATCTACCACTGGGCGCTGCTCGCTTCGCTAGTGGCTGCTATCATGGCGCTGTTTTTTCATACTGGATTGGGTATCCATGCACACTCAACGACAACAGATAAAAACTCCTGACCAAACGGGTTTCACCCTTATCGAACTGCTGATAGTCATCGCCATAGTCTCGGTGCTCGCGGCCATTTCCCTGCCGCTCTACACCTCCTATGTCAACCGCGCCAAGTTCGCCGAAGTAATCAGCGCCACCCAGCCCTTCAAGCTTGCCGCAGAAATTGCGGTGCAGGTTGAAGGGGCGGAACTCACCGACCTCGACGCAGGCAGCTACACCATCCCCAATGCCATAGACGCGAATAACGCCTACGGCGATCACCTGGGGAGCCTGGATATGCTCGACGGGCGCATCACTGCCGTTGCGCGCGACATACTCGACGCCAACGAAGCGCCGGTGACCTACATCCTCGAAATGCAACTGGACCTGAACAACAACATCAACTGGCAGGTGGACGAAAACTCAACCTGTCTCGAAGAGAACCTTTGCTAGCCAGGCTCGATTGTTGCAAAACGCCATCTACATAGTCGACCTGGGTTCGCAATACACCCAACTCATCGCCAGACGAATCCGCGAGCTGGGCGTCTACAGCGAAGTGGTGGATGCGGAGACACCGACCGATCAGCTGCTGCGCGCGCGCGGCATCATTTTTTCCGGCAGTCCGGATTCGATCGACAACGAATCGCGCATAGACCACGCGCTCCTGACCGGCGGGACGCCTGTATTGGGCATCTGCTTTGGCTTTCACATGCTGTGCAACCATTTTGGCGGCGAAATTGGCCGCCATGTGGAAGGCGGCGAGTTCGGCTCGGCCTTGATAGAACATACAGGCGAGAGCGAGCTGTTCAGGGAAGTGCCGCGGGCTTTCACCGCCTGGATGAGCCACAACGACACAGTGCGCAACACAGGCGAGCAACTCAGGCGAACGGCGACTTCAACCAACGGGCAGATCGCTGCGCTCGAACATACCGATCACAGAATATTCGCCGTGCAGTTTCACCCGGAGGTGTCCCACACCCAGCAGGGCGAGCGCATCCTGCGCAACTTTGTGCTCGGCGTTTGCGGCTGCGTCGCCGACTGGCGCATAGACGACATCATCCAGGCCAAGCAACGCCGCATAGCCGAACAACTGGGCGAAGACTCGGTGTTGCTCGGCCTTTCAGGCGGGGTGGATTCCTCGGTAGTGGCCGCCCTGCTCGACAGCGTGATCGGCAAACGCCTGCACGCGGTGTTTATCGACACCGGCCTGCTGCGCGCCGGTGAAGCGGAACAGGTGCGGGAAACCTTCGGCAAACACTTCAACCTTGACCTGCGGATAATCGACGCCCGCAAGGCGTTTTTCGCCGCGCTCAAGGGCGTGGCCGATCCGGAGGAAAAACGCAAAATTATTGGTCGCCTGTTCATTCAACAGTTCGAACAGGCGGCGCTGGAGCTCCGCGACTGCGCCTGGCTGGCGCAGGGCACCATCTACCCTGATGTGATCGAATCCTCCGATCCCAACCTCTCGACCAAATCCAAGGTAATCAAATCGCACCACAATGTCGGCGGCCTGCCGAAGGAAATGAAGCTCAAACTCATCGAACCCCTGCGCGACCTGTTCAAGGACGAAGTGCGCCGCGTCGGCGAGGCGCTGGGACTACCCGGGGAGCTGGTGTGGCGCCACCCCTTCCCCGGCCCCGGCCTGGCGGTGCGGGTGCTGGGCGAAGTGAAGGAAGACTATGTGGAAATCCTGCGCCAGGCGGACGCCATCTACCTCGAAATGCTTGCGGAAGCAGGGCTGATGCGCAAAGTCAGCCAGGCCTTCGCCGTGTTTCTGCCGGTAAAAACCGTGGGGGTGAAAGGCGATGACCGCGCCTACGAACACGCCCTGGCGCTACGCGCGGTGCAGACCGACGACTTCATGACCGCCACCGCCGCGCCGCTCGACCATGACCTGCTCGCCGCCATAGCCACGCGCATAGTCAACCGTGTGCCGGGCGTCACCCGCGTGTGCTACGACATCACCTCCAAACCCCCCGCCACGGTCGAGTGGGAATGAACAGGCGCGCCAGCCTGGAACTGCTTCGCGATCTGTTTAACAAGCGTGGGCGCTTGCGCATGGAGAGCATGCAGGATCAACTTGGAGGTGTATCCAGATCAACCGTCAAGCGCGCCATCCAGGAGCTGCGCGAGGACGGCTATGCAATCAGTTACCATCCCGGAGAGAAAGACTACAGATACACCTCATCCCCATTCGAGCAAAGTTACAGAGTTGGTTTTCAATTGACCGACAAAGAGCTCTACGCACTCTTGAGCCTGCATCACCTGGTCGCCAATCTCGAACCCGCCAGTCTGATTCGCGACAGGGTCGGCCCCATTCGCCGCAAGCTTGAACAACTCCTTGCCGCGGGCAAAAAAAAGACCGCAATTATGCTGGAGCGGGTTCGCATCATCCCCATCGCCTCGCGGACAATAGCCGAAGGGGTGTTCCAAACCCTCGGCAGCGCGCTGCTTGAGCGCAAGCAGCTACGCTGCGCCTACTACCAGCGTGAGGAAGGCGTCTCGAGCAGGCGCATCCTTTCGCCGCAACGTCTGGTCCACTATCGCGATAATTGGTATCTGGACGCCTGGTGTCATCAACGCAAAGCCTTGCGCACCTTCGCGCTCGAATGCATAAGCGAAGCGCGCATCAGCGCCGACAAAGCCACGGACATAGACGAACAACGGCTGGACGCCGAACTTGGCGAAGGTTACGGCATATTCGCCGGAAAGGCGACGGAGCAGGCGGTACTGCGGTTCGACGCCTATCGCAGTCGCTGGGTGCGCAAGGAACAATGGCATCCACGACAAAGCATCAAAAAGATCAAAGACGGCGGTGTGGAACTCACCTTGCCCTACAGCCGCCCCCAAGAACTGGTGATGGACATACTCCGCCACGGTAGCCACGTGCAGGTCATTGCGCCTGACGACTTGCGCCGAAAGGTAGCGGACGAACTTGTCAAGGCGGCGAGCAAATACCAAACCGCGTAAAAAACGAACCGCCGGCTCAGCAAATGAGCCACCGCGCAGCGAAAATCAAAGCTCCAAAAAATATCAGGAGCAAGCATGCAAAGGCGAGCATTTTTTACCACCCAGTTAGCGGCCCTGTTGGCCACGCAAACGGCAAGAGCGCAACCAAAATCGCAAACAATATTGCTGCAAACCTCGCCGGTGGCGGGCTTTCAGTACCACAAAGGCGAAGCCCTGTGGCCCAGGCTCGCGGCTGGCCAACCACTCACCCTGGTGCGAGAGCCACAAAATCCCTACGATCAACGTGCGGTGCGCATCGAATGGCGCGGCTGCAAGATCGGCTACATTCCGCGCCTGGACAACGCGGCCATCAGTCAATTGCTCGATCGCGGTCAACCCCTCACCGCCGCCATAGAGAAGATGCAACAAAGCGACAACCCCTGGCGCAGACTAAGGGTTGCGATACGCCTGGCGGCATCCGGGTAAGGGAAAGACAGGCGCCCGGGTCAACACAAAAAGGCAGCGGAAATGGATTCGACAAGCATCCTGAGTTGGGTTGGTTCGGCCATAGGGTGGATGCTTATCGCAGGCGCGGGTTTTTTCGTATTGCTGTTGCTCCTCATCCTCCTTGACCAATTGCTTGAACTGCTCAAGCATATATGGCCCGGATTACTCCTGTTCAGCACGGCGGCCATGCTGTTTGACGCCAACCACCCAGGCTGGGGCTGGGCGCTGGTTGCATTCGCAATCATCTGCCAGCTAGCCTGGTGGGGCTATCAATTTTATTGCGCTGGGAAAGCCTCCGTGATGAGCCGACTGCAAATGTAAAAAAATGGTTGGATTGGGCGAAGAAGGCTAAGGAGAATAATGCGCTTCAGACACAGGAAAATACCGAGCAAGACATGAAATGCGTTGCTCATAACAGAGGCGCGCTGATGTCTCTGACTCCGAAGGCAGGGCGAATTTTCTTCCTGTTTGCGGTAGCTTGCGCTTCCATCCAGGTTGTTAGGATCTACAAAATCGTAAAAAGGAGTGAATTCACTATGATGCAACCAATATCCAATCACAAAGCCATTCTGCACTCCAAACGCGCCAATATCTTTTACCTTGAACACTGCCGGGTAATAGTAAACGGGGGACGAGTTGTTTTTCTTACACCAGCGGAAAATGAAAACCAGTATTGGAACATCCCCATCGCCAATACAACGGTTCTATTGCTTGGAATAGGCACTTCAATCACTCAGGCTGCGGTCAGAATGCTGTGTGGGGCTGGTGTCATGATGGGGTTCAGCGGCGCCGGCGGCACGCCATTACTGGCGGCAACCGAAATCGAATGGTTTTCTCCACAGAGTGAATATCGCCCGACTGAATATCTGCAAGCCTGGATGAGCTTCTGGTTTCAGGATCATAAACGTTTGTCAATTGCTCGTTTTTTGCAAAAGAAACGTCTGGATTATCTAATCCACGTCTGGAGCCGCGATAAGGAATTTCGCGGTTACGACTTTTCTCCGGATGATCACTCCTTGGAGTTGGCGCTGCAACGTTGCCGGGAGGATATCGAAAATAGCGCTAATGCTTCGCATTTGTTGCAGGCGGAGGCGCGTCTAACCAAAGAGCTCTACAGATTTGCTGCCAAACGCACCAATCAGGAAGGTTTTACCCGTACGCACGATTCCGAGGACCTTGCCAACCAATTTTTGAATCATGGCAATTATCTGGCCTATGGATTGGCGGCAACCTGCCTGTGGGTGTTGGGCATTCCCCATGGATTTGCCGTGATGCATGGTAAGACCCGGAGAGGCGCGCTGGTATTCGATGTAGCCGATTTAATCAAGGACGCCTTAGTTTTACCAACTGCATTTATCGCTGCTGAGCAAGGCGTAAAAGAGCAGGAATTTCGTCAGATGTGCCTGCAAGGCTTTACCCGACATGCGGCATTAGATTTCATGTTTGAAACTATCGAGGAAGCCGCGCAAAAAGGGGAAGTGCTGGAATGATTGTCACCTTCATTTCGCAGTGTCAGAAAAAATCTTTGGGCATCACGCGCCGGGTTCTGGATGCCTACGCCAACAGAATTGGCGAGCGTACATGGCAGACTGTGATTACACAGGAAGGATTGGATGCAGTACGCGCCAGTCTTGCCGCAACCGCGCGTAAAACCTCAGCCATAGCCTGTCACCGAATGCGGGGAACCCATCGAACAGAGTTGGTATGGATAGTCGGCAACAGACGTAAATTTGATGACTTCGGCAATGTTCCAGTCAACCTCACCCAAAGGGATTTGCTCAAAGAGGAACAGGAAAACGATTGGCGCTACCTGCCGCTTATCAAGGTATTGGTTGCACTTGCGGCCCTGTTTCATGATTTTGGAAAGTCATGGGATTACTTTCAGAAGATGCTCAAAAGTAACGGCAAAAGCGACCCGGTCCGCCATGAGTGGATTTCATTGCTGTTGTTCAGGGCTCTGGTAGCGAACAAGTCGGATGAACTGTGGCTGACGGAGTTGTTCAAGCTGAAAGAGCAAAATCAGAAAGACCAAAAAGCCTATGTTAACAAGTTGCTGGAGGAAGCAAAGCCACCGAAAAACAGCTCACAATACCCCTTTGAAGAAGGCATGACAGATCTGGCAATTTGGGTGGCGTGGTTGATTGTGACCCATCATCGATTGCCCGGGATGAAAGCACAAGAAAGTGTGCTCAAGGCATACGACCAGGCGCAAAAACCTGTATGCAGTCAAACCATACTTGGCGACATTACGCTTCAATGGGGATACCTCAAGGCAAACCGCGAACTCACACCCGAGGACTGGAAGTTCGGCAAGGGTTTGCCGATCCTGTCAAATCACTGGTGCAAGACTGTGGCGCGCTGGGCCAACAAAGCAATGGAAATTTTACCACTGGTGGACGATGCAATAAAAGTCGAGCGACTGTTGCTGACGCTTTCGCGCTTAGCCCTGATGCTGGGTGATCATCACTATTCCTCAATACCGGACAGAGATAACAACTGGCGTAGTGAGCTGGCTTTATACGCCAATACTGGAAAACAGCCGGACGGAAGTCGGCCTCTCAAGCAGCAATTGGATGAACATCTGGTGCATGTAACCGCTGCCGCACTGACAATCAGCCATCTGCTACCGTCTTTTGAAAAAGAGTTGCCGCAAGCACGGGATGTTCGCGCTCTACGCAAACCATCGCCTCCGGCATACGCATGGCAAAACAAGGCGGTACAGTCACTTAACAAGTGGCGCAAGGAAAACGACTTGTCCCAACATGGCTTTTTCGCCATCAACATGGCAAGTACAGGTTGTGGCAAGACATTCGCCAACGCCAAAGTAATGGGCGCGCTCATGGGAGGTGTCGGCCTGCGTTACAACCTCGCTTTGGGGTTGCGCACGCTTACTCTGCAAACCGGCGATGAGTATCGCAACAAGCTGAAGCTGGGAAATACCGAACTGGCGGTGCTGATCGGCTCTGCGGCGGTTCGCTACCTGCATGAGCAAAGGCAGGATGAAGTGTCTTCGTTTGAGCGGGACGAAGAAGAAACCGGCTCTTCATCGGCGCAATCACTTGCAACAGGAATGGAGGTAGTGTATGAAAGCGCCATTCCGGAAGAAAAAATGAGCACGGTGCTGCGCGACAACAAAGCAAAAAAGTTGCTCTACGCGCCGGTTGTAGTTTCCACAATCGATCATCTGATGCCCGCGACTGAAGGTGTAATAGGTGGGCGACAAATCCTGCCCACTTTGCGTCTGATGTCAGCCGATCTGGTGATCGACGAAGTCGATGATTTTGACCAGCGCGATCTCCCCGCAATTGCCCGTTTGGCGCATCTTGCTGGAATGCTTGGGCGTAAGGTCATGATTTCTTCCGCCACCATCCCGCCTGCGGTTGCACAGGGTTTGTTCCATGCTTATCAGGCAGGTTGGCGACTATTTGCGCTAAGTCGCCAAAGGAAAGCAGGGGTGACTGTGTTCTGGCTGGACGAGTTCGGCAATGCCATACAAAATGTGGTGGATGATGTGTGTTTGCAGCAAGCTCATCAAGAATTTATCGATAAGCGAATAAAAAAACTGAACGAGGAAGCCCGGATCAAACGCAAGGCGCAGATACTCACGCTGAGCCGCGAGACTGCCGGTGAAGATATCGAAAGCCGCCAGATATTTTGGTTTGCACAGGTGTTGCAGGCGGCCATAGGCTTGCATAGGCAACATGCTTTTCAGGATAACGAAACCGGCAGGCAGCTATCAATTGGTGTAATCCGCATGGCCAATGTGGATCCATGCATCAAACTTGCCCGCTATCTGTTGCAATGCTCCTTGCCAGATGACGTTGATATTCGGGTAATGCCTTACCACGCCCGGCAAGTGCTTATGTTGCGTTCAGCGCAGGAAGAACATCTGGATCAGGTACTTAGAGACTATCGTCAAAATGGCGAAACACCGCAAAATCATCAGCTGATCAAACGTCATTTACATCAGGCGCAAAAGCCACACCTGGTATTTATCCTGGTGGCCACACCGGTGGAAGAAGTCGGGCGCGATCACGACCTTGACTGGGCGGTTATCGAACCTTCATCCATGCGTTCCATAATCCAGATGGCGGGTCGGGTGTTACGCCACCGTCGAATTGATGCATCAATTGCCGCCAACCTGGTGCTACCGGAATACAATCTCAAGGGTTTCATCGGGCGGGAAAAAGTGGTTTTTCGTTATCCGGGATACGAAAGCAGCAGGCATACTTTGCAAAACCACAGCTTGAAAGAGCTGCTGGATACACAAGCATTGGCGCAAAAAGTGGATGCAACGCCCCGCATCCAATGCGCCCGGGAATTACAGCCCACAAACCGGCTGACTGATTTGGAGCATTGCGTTTTGCACGAAGTACTCACCAATAATGACAATCGCCCCGGCACGGCTATGGGCTGGGCGCACAGCGCCTACTATCTGACACAGCTATCGCAGCAGGTGTCCCGCTTCCGCCATTCCAGGCAGGATGAGATCTATAAGCTGCACCTAACTGACGATGGCGATATGCAATTGCGTTTTGCCGACAAGGAACAGGGGAAACAGCCCGAATTTCTGCACATGGAAGCACTGGAAGATGAACTGCGTCCGCGCCTGTGGCTGGAGCTTGATTACGCTGCCTTGATAGAAAAGCAAAGCCATTACCTGAATTACAGTATTCGCCGCACCTGTGAGTTTTTAGGAGAAGTGCGCTTGCAGGACAAACAAGGCGAACAGCATTTTACTTTCACCCCCGAACTTGGATTCTCAAGGTCAAAATGATGGCGTTTATTGGCGGTGTTCAATATTTTTGTTATCCAACGGGTGGTTTTTATATGTTGGAGATAACTCATGATTGATCCTATTGCCGACTTTTTGGAGAGTCGCAAACAGGCCAAGCTCGAAAAACCCGAAAATAAAGAGCAAAGCAAGCAAAGTAAAATTGAGCAAGAATTTGAAACCAAAACCTGGATAGCTAATGCAAGTCGTCGTATGGCTATGTGGAAAAACCCTGACACAAGGTTGAGTTTTGTTACTCATCCAGGGAAATTCAGTTACCCATATGCTTCTATATCAAACGTGTTATACAATGGTGTATTTTCTGCTGATGGTTACCTGCGATCGGGTAATGCAAATTCTGAACACGATGTTACGGGAGATGCAAAACTAAATGACATAAACACTTTTTTAACTTTAAAGCTGGGTGAATGTACCATATTAGAACACTTCGAAAAGAGTACTGATACGCTAAATGAATTTTTGGGGGTGGATGAGGAAACCTTTAAGCACTGGCGTGCTGGCTTTCTAAAAGTCAAGGAAAATCCCGATGAGATAAAAACCCACCCAAACGTTAAACAGGTGTATTTTCCTGTTGAAGATGGCTATCACCTGCTATCAGTGTTATACCCATCAGGATTGATGACCGAACAATATAAACGCATTCAAGCCATGAAATTTTCTGATGAAACCAAAGCGGCTCGCGAGGCTCGCAACAAAGGTGAATTACATGCTCAGGGCTTCACGGATATACTTGGTTTATTGACTCAAAACTTTGGCGGCACTAAACCGCTGAACATCAGTAAGCTCAATAGTAGTAACAGGGGGAAGGCGTGGTTGCTGCCCTGCTTGCCACCAGTGATGAAGCAGCATTATCTGCGATTACCGAAATATGATTTTTTTCAGTGGTTGTTTGTCAAGGATCAGGAACTGCATAGCATTCTCAAAGCATTGCACAGGTTGCTGCAAGCCGATTACAATAATGCTGAAATCCGAAAGAATCGTGTATATCGCGTCAGTCAACTATTTGAGTGGGTGTTGTATCGGGCTTCGATGCTACAGCAACAAACCCCGGGCTGGTCAAAAAAAGAAGGGTTCCAATTGCCCTTGGAACAACAACTGTGGCTGGATGCAATTTTTATTGAGGATCGTGAGCGGCAAGAAGATTGGCGAGATTCCATTGCCCGCAGGATCAGCGAATGGATACTTTTCACATATCGCAGATTTCAAAAACATCAAAGCCAAAAAACCGTGCAATTGGGAGAAACCGAAGCAATTGAATTTCAGAAAGAGCTTCTGGAATATGTTCGTCAACACAAGGAGTTCATCCTGTGAGTCAATATCTTTTACTCAAGAACTTGCGAGTGCAAAACGCCAACGCCCTATCCAGCCCCTTTACCTTCGGTTTTCCCGCCGTTACGGCTTTTATGGGCTTCGCTCACGCCCTGCAACGATATTTGAATCCGGAATCAGACCCTGAAGAATTGCTCATCAAAGGTGTTGGCATTGTCAGTCACCACTTTGAGATGCAGGATTATCAGGAAGGTTTCCTTCGTACCCTGAAATTGACCGCTAACCCACTTGATAAGGACGGCGACCGACCTTCATTCGTTGAGGAAGGACGTTGCCATTTCACCGTTTCACTATTGCTCGAAGTGGAAAACTGGCCGACGGGTGGGTTGGAGCGCTTGCTTGAAAAAATCAAGCAACGAATTCTGGGACGCATGAAACTTGCCGGAGGCGACATATTGGATATACAAAAGGTAGATGGTCCATTAAAAGACGAACCCGCCAACCGCCGTTATCTGATGCCCGGTTATGCACTCATCGAACGCCGCGATCTGATGCTTGAGGCCATGCAAAATGGCCAGGATGCTCTGGATGCCTTGCACGGCTACCTGCAAATTCTCCATGAATGCGAACGGGACGACAAGGGCAAAGTAACCTGGCGTAGCCATCGCTCCCACTCAGGTTGGTTGGCGCCCATTGCTACAGGTTTTCATGCCGTCAGCGAAATCAATACCGATGTCTTACAGGCGCGGGATACTGAAACTCCGCATCGTTTTGCCGAAAGTCTGGTGACCCTTGGCGAATTTGTTATGCCGCATAGACTGCAGATCCTTTCCGACATCATCTGGCGCTATCAGCACTCAGGTGATATATATGCCTGTGTGCAACAGGCAGCCAATTGAAACCCACAACAGGATTATTTTATGGCTACAGCAAAATCCACCATGCCATCCGTATTGGCATTTGAAAAAAAACTTGCGCCTTCAGATGCGCAGTTCTTTGCCGTGAACTGGATGGAACGCAATGAGGCCGAGGCTATGTGCTTACCGCTTCAGGAAAAATCTGTGCGTGGCACGATTTCCAATCGCTTGTCTACAAAGCTGGAAAAAGATCCGGCAAAACTGGATGCCGAAGTGGAAAAGCCTAACCTGCAAACGGTTGATCATTGCACTCTCCCTAATAATTGCGATACGCTCAAATTGCGTTTTACCCTGAAGGTATTAAGCGGCGTGCAAATACCCTCAGCTTGTAATAATCAAAATTTTCAACATACATACCGTGAGGCTGTAAACAACTATGTGGAGGCAATCAGCTTTGCTGAATTGGCCAAGCGCTACGCCACTAACTTGGCTAATGGCCGTTTTCTGTGGCGTAACCGGGTTGGGGCAGAGGCTGTAGAAATTGTGGTGACCCATCTCAGTGGTGACGAAACGCGTTCCTGGACTTTTGACGCCAAGGTAATTGGATTAAACGACTTTGAGCATGATCAAGTAAATGAACTGGCGCAAATTATTGCCGACAGCCTCAGCGGTAAGCAAGAATTCGCCTTGCTGGAGGTCGTTGCCTACAGTCGCCTAGGTGAAGGACAGGAAGTCTACCCCAGCGAGGAGTTGGTAACTGTTAAGGGAGATAAGAGCAAGATACTGTACGAAACAGAGGGTATCGCCGCCATGCATTCGCAAAAGATCGGTAACGCCATCCGTACCATCGATACCTGGTACAGCGAAGAAGCGTCTCACCCTATTGCAATAGAATCTTATGGCTCGGTTACCAACCAGGGTATTGCTCACCGCAAACCAACCGAGAAGAAAGATTTTTATACCCTGTTTGATCGTTTTTCCCAAGGGGAAAATTTGTCACAAACAGAGCAACATTATGTGATGGCGATGCTGGTGCGTGGAGGCGTATTCGGACAATCCTCAAAATAAAGACATAGCTATGTATCATTTCATCGAAATCACCTGCTTGCAGGATGAAGGTGTATCAACTGGTTTTGTAATGGGCAAGGTCATGGATGTGCTGCATCTATCTCTTGTCAATCTGCAAAAGCGGTTGGGAAAAAACCCGGTGGGCATAGGTTTTCCCGGCTATAGTTATAGAGTGGAGGATGAATCATCCCAGTCTCGGCAGGGAAAATCACAAGGCGACATTCCGAATACACACAGTTCATGGATCGGGAATAAAATTCGTTTATTCTGTCGTGATGCGGAGCATCTGCAAGCACTGGAACTTGATAAACAATTGCAGCGTTTCAGCGATTATGTGCATATCCGTTCACTTAGCAATATTGATCGTCAGAATTTGAACTTCGCCTTGTTCCAGCGAGTCCAGCCTAAAGCATCGCGAGAACGCCTGATTCGTCGGCAAATAAAGCGAAAGAATCAACCGGAAAATGTCATACGTATGCAGTATCAAGGCTTCACTGAAAAACAAACCAGCTTGCCGTTTGTAAATATGAAAAGCCACACAAGTGGGCGGCGCTTTCGCTTGTTTGTGTACAAGTTTCCAGCTAAACCGGGTGATGCTGATTGGAGCTTTAGTTCGTATGGATTAAGCAACACAATTCCAGTTCCAGACTTCTAACCCTTTTTTTCCACTTCATAAAAAAAGCTATATAAAACAAGTTGTTATACATAGGTCAAAAAAAAGACCATTGCTCCTTGGTTAGCCCTATCTGTTTGTTTTTCAATAAATTTTTTAAAGCAAGGGGTGGATAAACTGCCGCATAGGCAGCTTAGAAAGCTTGGGGCGGCGAGTGTGAAGAGTTCAAACCATAAACTGCCGCATAGGCAGCTTAGAAAGCCGGGCAACGAGGATGAGGGTTCGGACTTTCATAAACTGCCGCATAGGCAGCTTAGAAAGCTCAGCCAGATGCCATTTGGCCGCATCTCATATAAACTGCCGCATAGGCAGCTTAGAAAAACATCGTAAATCCGCACTTGTTACGCCGGTTATAAACTGCCGCATAGGCAGCTTAGAAATGATCGCCCTTACCTGGTGGACCATGAGCCTGATAAACTGCCGCATAGGCAGCTTAGAAATGCCGGGCGGCGCCATCGCCAACGCTCAACAAATAAACTGCCGCATAGGCAGCTTAGAAAGTGTGTTCGATTTTCATGCGCTCAGGCTATGAATAAACTGCCGCATAGGCAGCTTAGAAATAGTCCTCATAGTCCTCGCGCACTTCTCTCTGATAAACTGCCGCATAGGCAGCTTAGAAAATGTGTTACCGGGTTGAAGCGCTCACCATCATATAAACTGCCGCATAGGCAGCTTAGAAAGCATCCTGGGCTACCGACTGGCGCAGGCCGTAATAAACTGCCGCATAGGCAGCTTAGAAAGATGCGCCGCCGCCTTCGCCGAAAGCCTCCAAATAAACTGCCGCATAGGCAGCTTAGAAAAAAATGAATTCTTTATGCTTCAATAAAAACATATAAACTGCCGCATAGGCAGCTTAGAAAGCATGGGGAGATCGTGTTTGTTGTGGCAGCGTATAAACTGCCGCATAGGCAGCTTAGAAACTGAAAAACCCAACATTTGACTGTGCGCAGTTATAAACTGCCGCATAGGCAGCTTAGAAAACGGTGAAGTCGAGCATGTGCTGCCGGATCGCATAAACTGCCGCATAGGCAGCTTAGAAACGCAGGAGCGGGCGCGGTTGACGCTGGTTAAAATAAACTGCCGCATAGGCAGCTTAGAAACAGCAAAAAGGGTTTAATGAATGGCGCGGCAAATAAACTGCCGCATAGGCAGCTTAGAAAGCTTAGTTGCGCGAAGCGCAGTTGCACCAAGGATAAACTGCCGCATAGGCAGCTTAGAAACAGCAAAAAGGGTTTAATGAATGGCGCGGCAAATAAACTGCCGCATAGGCAGCTTAGAAACATTTGCGCGGCCGGTCGTATTCCCAGGCGACATAAACTGCCGCATAGGCAGCTTAGAAATGCCCGCCAATGCCACTTTTACCCCGCCGCCAATAAACTGCCGCATAGGCAGCTTAGAAAACCAGGTGCTCGCCGGCGCTGGAGCCGCCCGCATAAACTGCCGCATAGGCAGCTTAGAAAGCACGAAGTGAGGTACTGGGCAAGAAAATTCAATAAACTGCCGCATAGGCAGCTTAGAAATGCGGGTACAGCTCTATGGCGACAAGGCGGTTATAAACTGCCGCATAGGCAGCTTAGAAAAGCGGCAACCGCGCGCGAGGGATTGCGATTATATAAACTGCCGCATAGGCAGCTTAGAAATGCTGGCGCAGTCGCAGCGCTTCAAGATTTACATAAACTGCCGCATAGGCAGCTTAGAAAAACTCCCCCGGTCGCTCGCGGAGCACGCAAAAATAAACTGCCGCATAGGCAGCTTAGAAATATGCCAGCGGGGGCATGTCATCTATGCAACGATAAACTGCCGCATAGGCAGCTTAGAAAACAACAGGCTTTCGCGCGCACACGCTAGAAAAATAAACTGCCGCATAGGCAGCTTAGAAATGTTTGCCGGAGCCGGAGGCGGGCTTCTGGCAATAAACTGCCGCATAGGCAGCTTAGAAACCAGGCGGTTGCGCTTTGCTTTGTCCGGCTCAATAAACTGCCGCATAGGCAGCTTAGAAATCTGGCGGCCGTGGTGATCTCGTGCTCGATCAATAAACTGCCGCATAGGCAGCTTAGAAAACGTGCGGCGCAAACCGGCAATAGCATCACCTATAAACTGCCGCATAGGCAGCTTAGAAATCGTAGGCACCGCGCCGGACGCCGATGTCGATATAAACTGCCGCATAGGCAGCTTAGAAATCCGACGATCAGAGCCGTCATGGTGTTTAGCTATAAACTGCCGCATAGGCAGCTTAGAAATGCTATTTTTAGCAACGGCAATCTGATTGAGAATAAACTGCCGCATAGGCAGCTTAGAAAACTGAGGGCGTGGACATCTCCATGCGAATAGAATAAACTGCCGCATAGGCAGCTTAGAAAGGAAAAGATGCAAGCCTTTTTCCGGTTTTTTTATAAACTGCCGCATAGGCAGCTTAGAAATACCGTGCGGTGGGGTTGATCCCGAAGCCAGTATAAACTGCCGCATAGGCAGCTTAGAAACAAGATTATCTCTCCCAGTTCCTCCAAGAAGCATAAACTGCCGCATAGGCAGCTTAGAAAATTAGTAAAAATGATGGTAAGATCAGATAAGCATAAACTGCCGCATAGGCAGCTTAGAAATACAACGAAATCTACAACGAGTTTCGTGATGTATAAACTGCCGCATAGGCAGCTTAGAAATACCATCCGAGCCGAGGTTGAGCGCGGCTTGAATAAACTGCCGCATAGGCAGCTTAGAAAACAACCCAAAACCGCCAGCGGCAGCGCCCAGCATAAACTGCCGCATAGGCAGCTTAGAAAAGATAAATGCCCTCTAAAAAAGAGATCTGGCCATAAACTGCCGCATAGGCAGCTTAGAAATCCATCGCACCAAAGCCGTGACGGGTGTGGGCATAAACTGCCGCATAGGCAGCTTAGAAAACAACATTTAATGGTCGCCGCCAGATGAGCATATAAACTGCCGCATAGGCAGCTTAGAAAGTTAATAAGTGATGCCGACCAGCAAATACATCATAAACTGCCGCATAGGCAGCTTAGAAACACGGCAGCCGCGAGCCGCGCGAGCACAAGGTATAAACTGCCGCATAGGCAGCTTAGAAATTGTAGCGTTCCCACCCCTGGTATGGGGGTAAATAAACTGCCGCATAGGCAGCTTAGAAACGGTAAAACCAGCAACAAAACCGGCGGCGGGCATAAACTGCCGCATAGGCAGCTTAGAAATTGAGCAATTGCTCGGCTGCGGCCTGATTGTCATAAACTGCCGCATAGGCAGCTTAGAAATTGACCAGTTCAATGTAACGCTGGTGCATGTTATAAACTGCCGCATAGGCAGCTTAGAAATCCTTACTTGAAATCGTAGCTGATAGCGATAAATAAACTGCCGCATAGGCAGCTTAGAAATATCAGTTTTCCTGTGTCATGTTATGCGGTATTATAAACTGCCGCATAGGCAGCTTAGAAATCAGAAAAATCTTGGCTCTGGGTTACTTTCACATAAACTGCCGCATAGGCAGCTTAGAAATTGAAGGTACGGTTGTACCTGTCAACAAGCCAATAAACTGCCGCATAGGCAGCTTAGAAAATTAAGCTACATGCCAAAAGGCAAGGCTTATAATAAACTGCCGCATAGGCAGCTTAGAAAATTATCTATCAGCACATCCACACCGTAGATATATAAACTGCCGCATAGGCAGCTTAGAAATGTCCGGCACTGGCAATCGCGCAACGACTCCCATAAACTGCCGCATAGGCAGCTTAGAAAACGCAAGACATCGGCTTTGTCCTAACCGGCGAATAAACTGCCGCATAGGCAGCTTAGAAAGACCAGAGAACCAACAGGGCGGATATAGAAGCATAAACTGCCGCATAGGCAGCTTAGAAATGAATCTGGCAAGTTAGTTTTTTGGTGGATTGATAAACTGCCGCATAGGCAGCTTAGAAAAAGCCCTGTTGGCAAAGCTACAAATGGTCATGATAAACTGCCGCATAGGCAGCTTAGAAAGATTGAGAGCGGCCAGCCTGGCAAAACCCTGAATAAACTGCCGCATAGGCAGCTTAGAAAAAGGTGGTAGCCACCACGCCCATGTTTGAGACATAAACTGCCGCATAGGCAGCTTAGAAAAGTGGGGACAGCCAGCAATGCATTAAACAACCATAAACTGCCGCATAGGCAGCTTAGAAATGACTGTGGATATTGGCGCAGGTAAAACGATTATAAACTGCCGCATAGGCAGCTTAGAAATGCTACGTAAGATTAACAGTGCAGACGCCGCGATAAACTGCCGCATAGGCAGCTTAGAAAAGCATGGCCGGGGTGCTGGTTTCGGTATAGCCATAAACTGCCGCATAGGCAGCTTAGAAATTGTGGCGACGGAACTTCTGTATCGCGCCCATATAAACTGCCGCATAGGCAGCTTAGAAATACAACACGCCGATCAGTCTGACGGCGGACAGATAAACTGCCGCATAGGCAGCTTAGAAATCGACCGCATTCAGCGCATTGACGTCCACACCATAAACTGCCGCATAGGCAGCTTAGAAACCATGCAGATCATTGCCGACAAGCACGGCGATATAAACTGCCGCATAGGCAGCTTAGAAATTGTTGGTGGGTGGCTGGGACAAACAGGAAATATAAACTGCCGCATAGGCAGCTTAGAAATGTAGCCCTCCGGGTTTTTGGCCGCCTTGTGAATAAACTGCCGCATAGGCAGCTTAGAAAGCTAAAGGGCAAAAGGCGGCGGATGCGTTTTTATAAACTGCCGCATAGGCAGCTTAGAAATTGCTCGGGTCAATCTCTATATAAGCGCCCGGATAAACTGCCGCATAGGCAGCTTAGAAAACAGGATTTAACAAGCGGAGAATCCAATGAAAATAAACTGCCGCATAGGCAGCTTAGAAAGAGTACGCCGCCGCCATCCGCCGCCAGATTGCATAAACTGCCGCATAGGCAGCTTAGAAATTGTAGTGCTCCCAATCGTCGCCCCTGTTGGCATAAACTGCCGCATAGGCAGCTTAGAAAACCCGCTACGGTTACAGTCACTTCTGCATTGCATAAACTGCCGCATAGGCAGCTTAGAAAAATACGTTGCGGATGGAAGTACGACAAGGCAAATAAACTGCCGCATAGGCAGCTTAGAAAACTAGAAAGAACACTTTCCTTTGTAATAAACAATAAACTGCCGCATAGGCAGCTTAGAAATCGTTGCTGTAATCGAGCTTGGCTATGGTTTCATAAACTGCCGCATAGGCAGCTTAGAAAGTGTAGACATGGGTCACTGAAGCCGTCTCATCATAAACTGCCGCATAGGCAGCTTAGAAATGCATCAGAATAGACATTCCTTGAGACAAGCCATAAACTGCCGCATAGGCAGCTTAGAAAATCCAAGTAGTAGCCAAAGTTTTCGTACAGATATAAACTGCCGCATAGGCAGCTTAGAAACAGGGTTTTGGCCAGCGAGGCAATGCCGACAAATAAACTGCCGCATAGGCAGCTTAGAAACGGTGCGCTGCAACACCGGGCTGGAATTGCAAATAAACTGCCGCATAGGCAGCTTAGAAACGGATGGCAGCTGGATCCCCGGCGATGGTTTCATAAACTGCCGCATAGGCAGCTTAGAAAAATTCAGATTGGAGAGAAGGATTGTTTTCTACATAAACTGCCGCATAGGCAGCTTAGAAATCGATGGTGTAGTCCTGCAGCGCCGCCGCCTGATAAACTGCCGCATAGGCAGCTTAGAAAAGTTGGGTAATGTGATTGCCGATGATTTCTTTATAAACTGCCGCATAGGCAGCTTAGAAATGGCGTTTTTGATCGCGCTTGCGTTGCTTGGCATAAACTGCCGCATAGGCAGCTTAGAAAGATCACACCGCTGTGCGCACCCTGGTCTACGCATAAACTGCCGCATAGGCAGCTTAGAAAATATTCCAGGGTGGTTACCGGCGCAGCGGCGGATAAACTGCCGCATAGGCAGCTTAGAAACCCCCTCGAGGAGGTGGGGCTAGGGTATCACATAAACTGCCGCATAGGCAGCTTAGAAACGCTGACGGGCAGTTTTGCCGCCGGTTTTACCATAAACTGCCGCATAGGCAGCTTAGAAATTCTGGTATCGCAGAAATCATCAGCAGCGAAGATAAACTGCCGCATAGGCAGCTTAGAAATGCTGAGGTTTCGTCATTGTCTATCTTTGTACATAAACTGCCGCATAGGCAGCTTAGAAAAAGCATGAAGGAGGTTAGAGATGAGTTCGTTAATAAACTGCCGCATAGGCAGCTTAGAAATGCCACGCAAACAGATAGGCGGCGCGCCCAGTATAAACTGCCGCATAGGCAGCTTAGAAATTTCAGGGCCAGTACAGCGCCCCGGGTGCAGCATAAACTGCCGCATAGGCAGCTTAGAAAACGCTCTGCGGTCGAGGGCAGCTATATCAAGCATAAACTGCCGCATAGGCAGCTTAGAAACACTCGCTAGCATCCGGTGGCTGGTAGTGGATATAAACTGCCGCATAGGCAGCTTAGAAATGCTGCATCCAGGTCAACTCGCCGCCTCTATCATAAACTGCCGCATAGGCAGCTTAGAAATACGAAGTCGCCGCCATCCCGCGTATCGAGTTATAAACTGCCGCATAGGCAGCTTAGAAAAAATCGCCGGCATCAAACAACAACACGAACAAATAAACTGCCGCATAGGCAGCTTAGAAACGAGGCTGTAAGGCTCACTGCTTCAGTGGCGTATAAACTGCCGCATAGGCAGCTTAGAAACACATTTAGTGTAAATGGAGCCGACACCATGAATAAACTGCCGCATAGGCAGCTTAGAAACATCTCAACGATTTCGCTTGAGGTTGAGATAGATAAACTGCCGCATAGGCAGCTTAGAAACGGCATGGGAGTGATGTTCACGGTAACGGCAAATAAACTGCCGCATAGGCAGCTTAGAAATGCTTGATGCCACCCTGACGGTTGCAGATGATATAAACTGCCGCATAGGCAGCTTAGAAAAGCTGAATAATGAATTGACAGATCGCCAGCGTATAAACTGCCGCATAGGCAGCTTAGAAACTGGATAAAAACATAGAACTATCCCCCAACACATAAACTGCCGCATAGGCAGCTTAGAAACATATCTAGTGTATTAAAGTATGCTCACATCTATAAACTGCCGCATAGGCAGCTTAGAAAGCCGCCCAGCACATCGCCAGCCGAGTAGTCGCATAAACTGCCGCATAGGCAGCTTAGAAACAAAACAATATCCTTATCCCAAGGCCCAAGCCATAAACTGCCGCATAGGCAGCTTAGAAAAAGAAAGGTGGTGAGGGTGCCGGTGTTGACCTATAAACTGCCGCATAGGCAGCTTAGAAATTTGTGATTGCCGGGGCTACGCACGATGCGTTATAAACTGCCGCATAGGCAGCTTAGAAAGGGCAAGTGGGGGTATCCGGGAACAATAACCGATAAACTGCCGCATAGGCAGCTTAGAAAATGCTCAGCCTCGGCTCGGATGGTAGGCAGGTATAAACTGCCGCATAGGCAGCTTAGAAATTTAGCAGCACGCTACGGCGGCAAGGGTATATATAAACTGCCGCATAGGCAGCTTAGAAATTGCCCACAATGCGATGCGCCCGCGCGGTGCGATAAACTGCCGCATAGGCAGCTTAGAAATGCCCGCCACCGTCATTTGATCAAGTAGTTTTATAAACTGCCGCATAGGCAGCTTAGAAATTAACGCGCCAACGGCAGACGTTACCGCCGCAATAAACTGCCGCATAGGCAGCTTAGAAACCGACGATCAGAGCCGTCACGGTGTTCAGTTTATAAACTGCCGCATAGGCAGCTTAGAAATGGATGACTGGGCGAATATCTTTGGTGTGTCCATAAACTGCCGCATAGGCAGCTTAGAAAACGCACCAGATAAAGTGAGTGCCTGTCATCATATAAACTGCCGCATAGGCAGCTTAGAAAGTCAAACGATAGCCCCCATACGACAAGCTATTATAAACTGCCGCATAGGCAGCTTAGAAATTGCGGGTCGCGTATCTGCTCGTCCGCCCGGCATAAACTGCCGCATAGGCAGCTTAGAAATCCTCGCACCAGTCGCGCTTGTGCATTGTTATATAAACTGCCGCATAGGCAGCTTAGAAAAGTTCGGGCAGGTCTTACCCTGGTCGACATCGATAAACTGCCGCATAGGCAGCTTAGAAATATTTCATCCAGCCCGCGCCCGGGCACAACCTATAAACTGCCGCATAGGCAGCTTAGAAAGGGCAAGTGGGGGTATCCGGGAACAATAACCGATAAACTGCCGCATAGGCAGCTTAGAAAGATGCGCTGGATAGCCCCCCGCCACCGACCCCATAAACTGCCGCATAGGCAGCTTAGAAAATCGGCAGGCGCTGCATGCTGCGCAATTACGGATAAACTGCCGCATAGGCAGCTTAGAAACTGGTCGATCAGGGGTTGCAACGCCTCCTCAAATAAACTGCCGCATAGGCAGCTTAGAAATTCCTTTGCGCCAAGGGTGAGCATGTTGGTTTATAAACTGCGCATAGGCAGCTTAGAAATTGATGCGCTCACCAACGCCGAGCGGCAATAAATAAAGTACCGCATAGGTAGCTTATGAAAGTTATCCCTACGCGTCAGCGGTAGTTTTTTTATTGCTTATCCGCGCGCAGAGTTCGGTAATCAGCGCGACCCGTGCGCCGGGTTTTTCGGTTTGTTTGTGGATGATCAGGGTGTCGCCGCGCAGGAGCTTGTAGCTTTCGGGTTCGCTCTGAATCAGCGCCATCAGGGACTGGACATCGATATCCGGTTGTTTGCCGAAGACCAGGCGGATTTGCTTGCTGGTGGCCTGGATTTTGACTATTCCCAACCGGCTTACCCTGTGGCGCAGGCGGGTGACCTGTAACAGATTTTCCACTTCCTGCGGCAGGATGCCGAAGCGATCGACCATTTCACTTTTGAGTTCGGATAGCTGGCTGGTGGTGTCGGTGTTGGCTATGCGTTTGTAGAGTTGCAGCCTGGTTTCGACATCGGCAATGTAGTCGGCGGGGATGATCGCCGAGCAGTGAATGTCGATTTCGCAGGGTTGGGGTTCCGGCTCGACCTGCCCCGATTTAAGTGTGTTGACAGCGCGCTCAAGCATGGAGAGGTAGAGGGTGAAGCCGACCCTGGCGATGTCACCGCTTTGTTCGTGGCCGAGCAGTTCGCCGGCGCCGCGGATTTCCAGATCGTGCATCGCCAGACTGAAACCCGCGCCGAGGGTTTTGGCCCCGGCCAGCGCGTTGAGCCTGGCGCGCGCGTCGTCGGTGATGTATTCGGGGATGAACATATAGGCGTAGGCCTGGTGGTGCGAGCGGCCCACCCGACCGCGCAACTGGTGCAACTGCGCCAGCCCGAACTTGTCGGCGCGGATCACCACTATGGTGTTGGCGCTGGGTATGTCTATGCCGTTTTCGATGATGGTGCTGCACACCAGCAGGTTGAATTGCTGGTGGTAGAAGCGCGCCATCACCCGTTCGAGCTCGCGCTCGTGCATGCGGCCGTGGGCCACGTCTATGCGCGCTTCGGGGATGAGTTTGGCGAGGCGTTCGGCATAGTGGTGGATGGTGCGCACCTGGTTGTAAACCACGAATATCTGGCCGCCGCGCATCAGTTCGCGCAGCACCGCCTCGCGCAGTACATGCTCGCGCTCCTGCATCACCAGCGTCTGGATGGCGAGGCGGTTGGAGGGAGCGGTGGCGATGACCGAGAGATCGCGCAGCCCGCTGAGCGAAAAGTTGAGGGTGCGCGGGATGGGCGTGGCGGTGAGGGTGAGAATGTCCATGCTCGCGCGCAGCCCTTTGAGTTGGTCTTTCTGCATTACGCCAAAGCGGTGTTCCTCGTCTATGATCGAGAGCCCCAGGTTGGCGAAGTGCTGCTTGTGGCTCAGCAGCGCGTGGGTGCCTATAAGTATGTCCAGGCGGTTTCCCGCCAGGGCTTCGCTGAGTTCGCGCACTTCCTTGGCGGTTTGAAAACGCGAGATCACGCCTATGCGTATCGGCCAGGTGGCGAAGCGTTCGACAAAGTTGTGGTAGTGCTGTTGCGCCAGCAGGGTGGTGGGGCAGAGCACGGCCACCTGCATGCCGTTTTCCACCGCCAGAAAGGCGGCGCGCATGGCGACTTCAGTCTTGCCGAAGCCGACATCGCCGCACACCAATCTGTCCATGGATTTCTCTGCGCACAGGTCGGCTATCACCGCCTCTATCGCCTGGCGTTGATCGGGGGTTTCAACAAAGTTGAATTCGGCGCAGAAGCGATGAAAGTCCTTACTCGGCGGCTTGCAGGCTCGGCTTTGGCGGGCGGCGCGCGCGGCGTAGATTTCCAGCAGTTCGGCGGCGGTGTCGCGCGCGCGTTTTTCCGCCTTGTCCACTTTTTTGCGCCAGGCGTCGCTGCCGAGTCGGTCGAGCTGCACTTCCTCTTCGCTTGCGCCCTGGTAGCGGCTGATGTAGTGCAGCTCGGTCACCGGCGCCAGCAGCCTGGAATGATCGGCGTATTCAAGCGCCATGAATTCCATGACCGTGCCGTCCTCAAGCGTTTCGCTTTCCAGTCCCAGGTATCTGCCCAGGCCGTAGATGGAATGCGCCACCAGGCAACCGGGGGTGAGCTCTACCAGGTTGCGAATCAGCGCAGCCTGGTTGGTGCTTTGCTCGCGGCTGATCTGCGGCGCTATCTGGTCGCCATAGATGGCGTTTTCCGAAAGCAACGCCCAGTGGCCGACCAGGTGGCAGCTATCGGGCAACGGCAGCGGCAGGGTGTAGAGTCCCGGCCCCTTGTCTTGCCATTCCTCCCAGGCGTTGCAACTGGTGAAGGGAATGGCGTTGTCGGTCAGCAGGTCGCCGATCACCGCCTGGCGGCCGCTCGAGTTGCAGCCGAGCGCCACAGGCTCTTCGCACCCGGCGAGAAAATCAGCGAGGCGGGTGAGCGAGCTTTGCGCCGCCAGGTCCAGGCGCAGGTCGGGCAGGGGGGCGAAGCGTCCGTCCTGTTCGCTTGCGCCGAGTTGCAGACGGGCGAAGTCCTTGACGCGCGCAAACAGCTCTTCGGTGCGCAGAAAGACTTCCGCCGGTTCGAGTATCGGGCGTTCAAGATCGCCGCTGAGGTTCTCATACCTGGTCTGGATTTCCCGCCAGTATTGGTTTGCCGCGTCCGGGCAGTTTTCGTCGAGCACCAGCAGGCAGTTGGGTTCGAGATAATCGAAGAAGCTGGTGGTGTGGGTGTAGAAGAGCGGCAGGTAGTATTCAATCCCGCCGGGGCGCATCCCCTTGCGGACATCCTGATAGATGGCGCTTTCGCGCGTGACGCCGGAGAAGCGCTGGTTCCATCCTTCGCTGAAGCGCGAGACCGCCTCGGAGTCGTCCGGGACTTCGCTGGCAGGGACCAGTTCAATGACATCGAGGTTGGCGATCGATTGCTGGCTTTCCGGGTCGAAGGAGCGGATGGAGGCTATGCAGTCGTCAAAAAAATCCACGCGAATGGGCGCATCCGTCGCCATCGGGAAAAAGTCGATCAGCGAACCGCGCAGCGAGAACTCGCCCGGATCGTTCACCTGGTTTACCTTGAGATAGCCCGCGTCTATAAGGTGCTGGCGCAGTTGGCCGAATCCCAGTTGTTGGTTGACCCTGAGTTGAAAGCAACGGCCAAAAAAGAATTCCTTTGGCCCCAGCCGCAGCAGCAGGGTGGGGATGGTGGTGATGATGATGCGCCCGCCCGCTCTGCCGGCGGCGAGCAGGGCCAGCAGCCTGTCGGACACCACCCCGGCGTGGGGTGAGAAATTGTCGTAGGGAAGATTCTCCCAGTGGGGGTAGAGCAGCACCTCTCCCGGATGGATCACCCTGAGCGCCTGGTACAGCAGATCGGCGCTGTGGCTGTCCGGGCAGACGAGAATCAGCGGGGAATCGCAGCGGCCGGCCAGTTGCGCCAGCGCGACCGCGCGCGCTGTTATGCCGGGCAAGGGCAGAGTGGCGCCCTTGCCCCGTTCGGGCAACTGCTCCGGGACAAGGGAAGTTGCTTGCCTGGCGTGTTTCATGGCGTGGGATACTACTTTGCGCCTTTGCGCTTGCCGGGAAAACGTTGGCCGTTATCCCCGTATGCCGCCCGCTAGCGCGTTGGCGAATCAGCTGGAGAAAACTGCTGCTCGGCGGCGGCCTTGCCTATGGCGATGAAGCGGCGGATGTAGGCGATATCCCCGTCGTTCCTGCGCAAGGCGATATACAACTCCTTGCGCATACCCTGTTCGCCTGCGGGCGACTTGATGACGCCTTCAGCGGGGATGGAAAGCCACTCGGGCAAAAGCGCAAGGCCGCGTCCCTGGGAGATAAGCTCAAGCATCAGCTCGATCGATTCGAGCTGCTTTTCTCGTTTTGGCTGCACCCCGGCCGGATTAAGAAAGCGGGTATAGACATCCAGCCGCTCGGAGGGAACGGGAAAGCTCAACAGGGTTTCCGCCTGCAGGTCCTCAGGCCTGATCCATTGCGCCCCGGCCAGGCGATGGGTTTTCGCCATGAAGAATTTCAGCCGGTACTCGGCCAGGGATTGGTAGACGATTCCCCCCTGGTGCTTTTCCTGGTCCGGCGTCACCAGCAGGTCGATGTGGTGATTGAGCAACCCTTCAAGTCCCGAAAAGCGAAAGCGGTTGAGAATGTCAATTTCCACCCCCGGCATGGCGCGCATAAAATCGCCCACCACGCCGGTCAGCCATTCGTAGCAGGGATAGCACTCCACCCCGATGCGCAACACCCCCTGCCTGCCTTCGGCATAGGCTTTGAGGGTGTTTTGCGCCTGCTCGAGCACCGGCAGCACCTGCCAGGCGGTATGCAGCAACAGTTCGCCCGCGCGAGTAAGCCTGAGCTTGCGGCCCTCGCGCTCCCAGAGCTTGACTTCGAGTTTTTTTTCGAGATGACGTATCTGGTGCGACAGTGCGGACTGGCTGAGGTTGAGGCTGTTGGCGGCCTCGGTGAGCGTTCCCTTGTTGTGCAGCGCCTGGATGATGCGCAAATGGCCGGGTTCAATC
>Ga0209562_1000018_pt1 | contig 96601 bp, 85 predicted proteins | sample WorMetvacBELIZE2_FD_187399 | JGI IMG/M metagenome (GOLD analysis project Ga0209562, IMG submission 187399) | Marine gutless worms symbiont microbial communities from Max Planck institute for Marine Microbiology, Germany - Olavius vacuus BELIZE.2... | ecosystem: Host-associated > Annelida >... | reverse complement strand
CTTGTCTAAATTTTTAAAGAACGTTACTAGCTTTTGCTAGCTGCCTCTCCCGAAGCGGATGCGTATCTTACAGCGCATCTTTTTTTTGTCAACAACTTTTGTTTATTTATTTTTAAACTTGGTTTTTTGACATCCTCATCAGTTGTTAGCGTTTTGCTGTTCCCTGTTGAGGAGGCGCGCATTCTACGCATTCCTGTAGCATCGTCAACACCCTTTTTAAAATAAATATAAAAAAAGCGACCGTTCGGTCGCTTTTTAATCTATTAGTACATTAAGCATGCGTTTAAGCTTAATTTCTTTATTCTATCAGCTCAAAAAGGCATATCCTTTTTATTATTGAGCGAAGACATCTGATTATTGCTACATAATCATTCCTACTTATTGTCTACACTTTCGTTGCTTTTCTTTTTATCGGCATTGAAGTCTGCATCTTCTTCATGATCGCCCACTACATCGTCTAACGTTACTTTCTCAACGGTACGAAACGTATTAATAGGTCCAGCTAACGCATATAGTGCAAAAACAAGGAACAGTACTAAAGCGGGTTCTGTTGCTACAACAACAAATATTAACAGCACAATAAGAAGTCCAACAAAAGGCACCTTTCCATGCCAGTTTACTTCTTTAAAGGAATTATATTTAAAGTTGCTAACCATTAGTAAACCAGCTAAACCGGTCACCGCAGCAACTATAAAACCATAATCTGTACCCACAGCATCATATTCCACGCCTACCCAAACAAGCCCAGAAACAACCGCAGCAGCTGCTGGGCTGGCAAGGCCTTGGAAGAAACGCTTATCAGCAATTCCAACTTGCGTATTGAAGCGAGCTAGACGAAGAGCTGCACCCGCTACATATATAAAGGCCGCTAACCAGCCTAACTTGCCGAGTTCAGTTAATCCCCAATTATAAGCGACAAGTGCCGGTGCCACACCAAATGAAACCATATCGGCCATTGAGTCATACTCAGCACCAAAGTCACTTTGCGTATTCGTCATTCTTGCCACACGCCCATCTAGGCCATCAAAAATCATAGCAACGAAAATAGCCACTGCCGCAGCTTCAAATCGTCCGTTCATTGATGAAACAACAGCAAAGAAACCCGAAAACAACCCTGCTGTTGTTAATAAGTTGGGAAGCAAGTATATCCCTTTACGTTTTTGATCAGACATATGTCCTCATACTTCTACATACACAATTGCACTAATTATTTCATAGTTATCTAGGAACGCATAGCAAAGTAAGAACTTCGTGCAGTTCCTTTCAGGGCGCAACCGTAAAATACAATCGGCATTATCATAATTGCGCCTACTTTTATTAAAATGTGAGCATCCCCTACCTCAACTTTCCTGTTAAAGAGGTATGCATTCATTGAACACTAATAACTGGGTATACGGTTGCATACCTTAAATAGCTCACCGTTCATATATCATACAAGTCCATGTTGAAATAAGGTACCCGCCAAAGTTTATGCATATAAATAGGCATAAATATTACTTGGTGCGTACTAGGAGCGCTTAGCGCTTCTTTTATAGGAAAGCAATTATGCAAATTCTACAAAAGACGTTTTCTTTGCAAACTGGACTACTACTTTCCACTGCTTTATTAGCCACACTTACTATTAGTCCAGCATCTGCCACGTACTACAAAAAGCACAACTATTCTTACTGTGGCTCTTCAAGCGACGATAACAATGTAAATAGTGCGTGTAATTCGCCCCTTGGCGAGCACACTTATGACTTGGTGAGCGATGGTGTCTACAACAGCATTGATGCAACTCAATCTCACGTAAATGTAGATGGGGTTAATATATCTATGTCCGCATTTTCTGACACACACAAGGTTACGGGTGAAACTGTAGTTGGCGCCAAATTGGAAAAAATTTCCGATACATGGGCGTATGGTGTAACCAATAATGATGAGGCTTATTATAATGGCGGTGCCGATCACGCTATAGATAACATTAATTATTATTACGAAGGGAGTTATGCTGCATATTACAGTGGAATGACTAATGTAGAGCGTGACTACGACTTTGTCTTGCTGTCGTTTGATTCTGCGGTGACACTGACGGGGGCAAGCTTTTCATGGCTATATAGCACCAATGACAGCCAAGTATCGGTAGCTGCGCTAAGCGATACTTCAAAATTGACCTCTGGTATTAATACGTGGAGTGATATTGTCGCTGATGCACTAACATCAGCGTCTTACGATATAGAGAATTGCGAATATTTAGACCACCGTGCTGATTTCACCTTTACCCAATCAGCCCAGTACTGGCTAGTTGGTGCATACAATACTGTGTTCGGCAACATAGGTGGTTATGTAGGTAATGATGCTTTTAAACTTGCTAACATTGGTTTCTCTATCAGTGAACCCACTGACAATTCCCCGCCTACAGCAGTCTCTGAGCCTGGAACAATTGGTTTACTGATGGCTTGTTCTATATTTGTAATGTGGCGCCGCAAGAAAACCATTTGAAGAAATTAGACTTTAGATCACTGACAGGTGGTATTACCTGTCAGTTTTTTTTACTCCCCCCCTCAACACCCAAATAATACCTATAAAAAACAACATCATAAATAATGGCACAGAATCTGCTTAGTGAATAATATAATTATTACGGTCGTTTTAGAGTAAAGTATTAATGCGTATTATTTCCTTGGTATCAGTGCTAGTTTTGAGTTCTAACTTTGCTTGGGCTACAGATTCATTTATCGAAGAACACAACTATGAATATAACTTTCAAAGTGTGAATATTGGCACTAACCCAAATTCAGGTTCTGTTGTTACTGTTAGTGACAGTTTAAATTTGAATGATGTTAACGTTTCTATTTCAGGTTGGTCAGATAGTGCGTGGTTGTCCGGTGCTGACTCTGGGAACTACGACAAAGTAGTCGGTGCAGAATTACAGAGAATAGGTAGCTATGGCTGGGCTGTCCGTAACACATGGGAAGATGCGGGTTCACACCAAACTATAGATAACTACGGTTACAGAGATTATGATTTTATTCTTTTAAGCTTTAGCGAAGAAGTGCAGTTGGATAGTTTAAACTTTGGATGGGCAAATTTTGGGAAAGGCTCTCAAGAAGTGTCAGTTTCAGCTCTTAGTGATAATGGATTTAACAAGCTTACGAGTGCAAATTCTACGTGGTCGAACATTATCTCTGATGCTGTTTCTAGTTCTTTTTCTATCCAAAGATTATCTGACAATCGAGGAATTTCGACCTTAGATTTTACTTCTTCGGCTAAGTACTGGCTTGTTGGTGCTTACAACACTATTTTCGGCACTGTAGCAAACGGCTCTAGACATAACGATGCATTTAAAATTGCTGGTTTAGAATTTAGTAACACTACTGTAAACACCCCTCCACCGAATACACAAGTAAGCGAGCCAGGCGCCCTTGCACTGATGAGCCTGGGTTTAGGTCTAGTTCTATACAGACGTAAGCGTCGCGTTTAGTGGTTTAAAAGTAAATAGAAAACACGTATCTTTAGAAGGTGGCTTAGGCCACCTTTTTTTATGCTATTTTTAAGCCAGCGGCTAGGCTAAGTTTCGAAGGTATATATGGATTTTTTTAATAATAAAAGGCGTGTTGTAGAAGGCGCCGTTATCTCTGCAGTTGCCTCATCATTCATCGCATTCAGCAGTTTTGCTACAACATCAGAAGATTATGAAAAGGCGCTTACCGCGTTTAACAAAGATGCTTATGATGAAGCATATATACATCTTAAGAATAGCCTACAAAAAGACCCTGAAAATCTAGCTGCAAAAATACTAATGGGCGAAATTCTGCTTATAAACGGCTACCTTACCGCGGCTGAAATGGAGTTTGTAGAAGCATTAGAAATGGGGGCTGATATTAACCTCTTAGCAGAACCACTTGGCAACACCTGGCTGTTTCTAAACAAATATAAAGAGATTGTAGACTTCTCTGATTTGAACAAGCTTTCAGGTAATGCGGAGCGTGAGTGGCTGATGATTCGTGCCACAGCGTGTATCAGGCTAGAGGACGAGTCTTGCGCCCTACGCGATTACAACACTATCGTTTCACGCACGCCTAATTTCGTGCCTGCTATAAACGGTCTAGCTTCTATCGCTCTTCAGAATGAAGATTTAATTAAAGCAACTTCTCTCATAGACAAAGCCATGTCAATTGAGCCTGAAAACGCAATAACGTGGCGTCTAAAAGGGCAGCTTGCTTATAGACAGGGTGATACTAATGCAGCGACAGCACACCTTCAAAAAGCACTAACTTTTAACCGTGAAGATCCTATTGCGCTGCGTAATCTTGTAGATTTGTATTTAGAAGCTAAAGACTACGACTCAGCCAAGTTATTTGTCGATCAAATTATCCAAGATACGCCAAACGATCCACTTGCCATATTGCTAAATAGTTGGTTACAAAGCAGAGACAACCAGCAAGCCATAGACAACGAGAAGCTCAAGGAGCTCAATGAATTTATGGCACAACTGGACCCTGAGCTTATAACCTCGCAGCCAATGTTGCTTTACATAAGCGGCTTAACAAATTTCTTTAACAACAATATGGAGTCAGCAGCAAAAGATTTTAACGCTTATCTACAAAGGGAACCGGATGACTTACAGGCAGTATTGATGTTGAGCCAAGTTTACATGGCCACACAACAGGACAAAAAAGCACTTGCGTTGCTCGAGCGTCATCAAAACGCATTAATGGAAGATCCTGACTCAGCGCTACTTTTGGGTGACTTATTTATCCGCCAAAACAAAACGTTTAAAGCCGAGAGGCTTCTGCAAAATCTTGAATATAAGTATCCGAACGAAAACAGACTTCAGTTGTTCAAGATTAAATTAATGGCTGCCAGAGGTAAGCAAGACGAGGCATTGTCGATTCTTGAAAAAAACTTATCCACCTACGAAGATAACGCCGGTTTTCTTTTCACTTATTCCTTAATGAATCTGCAAGCTCAGCAGTTTACTAATGCATTAAAAGGTGCTGAATTACTAGGTAAGCTTTTTCCTGACGAAGCCGAGGTGTATAACCTTAAAGCTGGTATATTGATTAGACAGGGTCGATTAGAAGAAGCCAAGGTCAACATAGAAAAAGCGTTAGCGCAAAGCCCTACGCTTTTTCCCGCGAAATTCAATTTAGCAGCCACGGAAAGCCGTTTAGGAAATGTAGAGAAGTCTAACTTGCTGGTAGAAGAGCTTCTGAAGTTATCACCTCAGCATAATGAAACGCTGATGCTGAAAGCGTTCAATTTGACCAAGTCTGGCAATTTAGAGGAAGCCAAACAGATCTATCTCGATATATTAACGCTATCGCCTTCAAATACTGGGGCTAGAGAACGCGTATCGTCTCTATATCAGCAACAAGGCGACACAAAAAATGCACTATATCATCTGGAGCTATTGATTAAGGACGAATTTGACAATCCAGATTACCTTCTACGCAAAGCCGCACTTCTTTTAGAAAACAATCAACGTGCGGATGCTGAAAAAACATTGAGCATTGTACGAAACTTTATTAACGACGACGCAGGTAAACTCATTGCGTTTGCCGATCAAGCTCGGAATATTGGTAACAATGACTGGGCGTTGAACGCAATGGCGCGCGCTTATGAAATTGCGACTACAAGCACGTTTGTTACTCTGCGTTATACAAGCTTGTTGTTAGATTTGCAGAAAAACGATAAAGCACAGTCACTATTAGCGACCATTCCCGCAGACCAACAACAAAACCCGGTTTATCACTTTTTGAACGGCCGATTGGCAGCGAATAAAGGCGACAGTGAACGCGCCATCAAAGCTTTTGAAAAAGCCTTAGAAATAGACTCTACATTTGCACAGGCATTTATTGCGATTTACAACTACGCGTTGAACGATCAGTTTGTCGATGTATTTTTAAGAACGGCACGCAATCTGGTGAATGAAAACGAGAGTAACCTGTTGGCGAAAAACTTACTTGCTCAGTACTTGTTTTTTATTCAAGAATTTGATGAATCTATATCGCTTTATAAAGAATTAGTTGCCCAGCCAGGTCTGATAAACCCAGCTGAAGCGTATAACCGACTTGCGATTATGCACATCGAGACATCACTGGTCACTGCGAAAAACTATGCACGTCAAGCCTATGACCTTCAGCCTAACTCCGCGAAAATACTGGACACTTACGGACATATTAAAGCGCTTCAGGGAGATTACGAAGGCAGTCTTAGAATGCTTAGAGATGCATTTGCAAGAGACGCCAGCGATCCAAATATTCGTTATCACTTAGGCTACACGCTAGCCAAACTCAATAGAATTGAAGAGGCGAAGAAAGAGCTAGAATATGCAGTAAATGTAGAGCGTCCCTTCTTTAAGCGCCCGCAAGCAAGAGCATTATTAGAGAGCCTTTAAGGCTCTCGCTCGGATTAAGTAGATATTAATTCAACTAAAGACAGCACGAACAGTTGCGTTTGTGCTTTTCCATCTTGCCAATGCCTGGGTTAAAGGTATTGGTTGGATCTAATTCCTTATAAAATTTCTGTAAAGAGGCCTCGGCCTCGTATAAATGACCAACATTGTGTTCAGCAGGATACTTAGCACCCCGGCTATCTAGTAAGGCCAACATATCTGCCTTTACTTTTTTAGCGTCACTGCCCTTTTTAAGTATGTAATCTTGATGGAATACATGACAGAAGAAGTGACCATAATAAAGCGGCTTTTCAATATGCTTAGCAATGTGTTCGGGTAAATTTTCTACCCAAAACTCATCATTACGGCGCAAGGCTATATCTAACGCAAGAATGTCTCCGACGCGTTTGTGATGAAGCATCTGATAGCGCACAGCCGCTCCAGCGGCGGCAAAACGTAACAAGAATGCCTTCGACGCTTCGTCTTCGTTGCACGTAATATAGTCGCCTTCTAGCTGCTCTTCAGTAAATAGTTTCGCTAAAAATGTTGAGGCTTCTTCAATGCCGCCATCGCTCATTTTAAGGATGAGATGGTGCTCATATTTGTCGCGGTAGGCTCTTAAACTTGAAGGAATTTGGTCAGAAAAGAGCTTACTCCCAAATTGCATGACTCTGTCGCTTAAATATCGAGGGATAAATGGCAGCTTGTTAAACACAGCATCCACCCGCCCTTTGAGGGCAAACAATTTAGGGAGCGAGTCAGTGCCTAAACGCTGAATACTCAAAATTGTATCTTTGCCATATACATCGGCAATATCAAACATCTCTCTATGAATATACTCGCCCACTTCAGGTAAATGTTTAAACTGGGTTAGGATGTCTCTGCGAATACGAGTTAGTACATCAGGATCGTTGGTTCCAATGTAAAATGTCTGATCTTTTTTAGGAATATCAAATGTGTCTAAGCGTACAGCGAAAACGGCAACTTTTCCTGCACAGCCGCTAGCCTCATAAAGCCTAGTCGGGTCGGCATTAAATCGGCTCGGTGTATCAGCATTTACGTCTCGAACTATTTGTTCATAATCATTTGCAGAAGCCTTTTTATCAGTTTCAGGTAAAGATTTTGGAAAATTACCAGACGAAAGGTTACCGATAATTTCTTCTGGTGTATCGCCTAAATCTATTCCTAAATGATTAACGAGCTTTAACTCACCATTTTTATCGACCTGGGCGAACAAGGATAACTCCGTATACGCTGGGCCTCTTTTTATTAAAGCGCCACCCGAATTGTTTGCGACACCGCCAACAATTGATGCTCCTAAACAAGAAGACCCAATCACCGAGTGGGGCGCGCGCCCTAATGGCTTTAAGGCTTTTTCAAGTTGAAACAGCGTTGCTCCTGGAAAGCTCAATACTTGTTTACCACCGTTTATTAAAACAATGCTATCCATAGCCAACGTGTTGATAACCACAACTGGCCTATCATAATCATCACCACTAGGAGTAGAGCCTTCTGTTAGCCCCGTTTTGGCAGCCTGCATAATGATAATACAGTCGTACTCAACGCAGACCTTAAGCACTTCCCAGTATTGCATCAACGTATGTGGGAATAACACAGCCAACGCTTCGCCTTCTCCTGAACGCCATCCTTTCCGGTAATGCTCAGTTTGACGCCTTCCTATGGCAAGATTGCTTTCCCCGAGTATGCGCTTGAATGCGTTTATTATTGGGACAGTTTGCATGTATGGCTCCTAAAACTCGGACGAAACTAACAATAACAGGTAAATTAAAGGAAAATATGTCGACAAGCCAATAAAAAAGGCACTGAATTCAGTGCCTTTTATCTAACCAAAATTCTTCATCGTTAGCCGCTAACAACAAAAAGTCCGCTATCATCCGCATCAATACGAATAGTAGATTCAGGGATAAGCTCGCCAGCGAGTAATTGATGCGCAAGTGGGTTTTCCACTTGCACTTGAATTGCTCGTTTAAGCGGTCTTGCGCCAAACACAGGGTCGAAGCCAGCGTCTGCCAACTTATCCATTGCTGCCGCAGTAAGCGTAAGTTTATACCCTTTATCTGCCAGCCTTGCACGAAGTGAGGCAAGCTGAATTTTGGCTATAGACTTAATTTGCTCTTTCCCTAGTGGATGGAATACCACAATATCATCTACGCGGTTGATGAATTCAGGCCTGAAGTGTTGCCCTACTACACTCATTACCGACGCTTTCATATCGTCATACTGGCTTTCATTGTGCTTATCTTGGATGATGTCTGACCCTAGGTTAGACGTCATGATCACAACCGTATTTTTAAAATCTACAGTGCGCCCTTGTCCATCAGTAAGTCGTCCGTCATCTAACACTTGAAGCAAGATATTAAATACGTCTGGGTGCGCCTTTTCAACTTCGTCTAGAAGAATTACCGAATACGGTTTGCGGCGCACAGCTTCCGTTAAGTACCCTCCCTCTTCATAACCGACGTAGCCAGGAGGAGCACCTACTAAACGCGCTACTGAATGTTTTTCCATAAACTCAGACATGTCGATACGCACCATGGCATCTTCAGTATCAAACATAAAGCCTGCCAGCGCCTTACACAGTTCTGTTTTACCCACACCTGTTGGCCCTAAGAACAAGAATGAGCCGATAGGCCGATTTGGATCTGCAAGCCCTGCACGTGAACGTCTAATGGCATTTGATACAGCCTGAACCGCCTCTTCTTGACCCACAACACGTTTGTGAAGAACATCTTCCATGCGCAGTAATTTCTCGCGCTCGCCCTCTAGCATTCTCGCTACGGGAATACCAGTCCAGCGAGAAAGCACATCGGCAATTTCAACGTCAGTAACTTTGTTTTTGAGTAACGTAGTTTCTCTGGTTTCATTTTCAGCCGCTTGCTCTAGCTTTGCTTCTAGCTCAGGAATACGGCCATATTGCAGTTCCGACATGCGGTTTAAGTCAGACGCACGTCGAGCAATTTCCAAATCAAGTTTGGCCTGTTCAAGCTCCCCTTTGATAGTTTGAGTGCCCTGCATGGCGTCTTTTTCGTCCAGCCATACTTTTTCAAGCTCTGCATACTTAGTTTCCGCTTGCTCACGCTCTAGCTCGATCATCTCAAGGCGCTTGTGACTCGCGTCATCAGTTTCTTTGGCAAGCGCTTGTTCTTCCAACTTAAGCTGGATGATGCGACGCTCCAGACGGTCCATTTCCTCTGGCTTAGAGTCTATTTGCAAACGAATACTTGAAGCTGCTTCATCAATAAGGTCAATTGCCTTGTCTGGTAATTGACGGTCACTAATGTAGCGATGTGACAAACTCGCTGCTGCAACAATTGCCGGGTCGGTAATGTCGACCGAGTGATGCAACTCATAGCGTTCTTTGAGGCCTCGCAGAATGGCAATGGTGTCTTCTACACTTGGCTCTTCAACCAGTACTTTTTGGAAACGACGTTCAAGCGCTGCATCTTTTTCAATGTACTGACGATATTCATCCAGTGTAGTAGCACCAACGCAGTGAAGTTCACCACGGGCTAACGCAGGTTTAAGCATATTACCTGCATCCATCGCTCCATCGCCCTTCCCTGCACCTACCATGGTGTGCAGTTCGTCAACGAACAAGATCACGCGGCCTTCTTCTTTGGCCAACTCATTAAGCACTGCTTTAAGGCGCTCTTCAAACTCACCGCGATATTTAGCCCCCGCTACTAATGCGCCCATATCCAAGGCAAGAACGCGCTTGTTCTTTAACCCTTCTGGAACTTCGCCATTAATGATGCGCTGTGCCAAACCTTCCACAATAGCCGTTTTACCCACACCCGGTTCACCTATGAGAACGGGGTTGTTTTTGGTTCTGCGCTGTAATACTTGGACGGTTCGGCGAATCTCATCGTCTCGACCAATAACCGGGTCTAGCCTACCTTGTTCAGCTCGCTCGGTTAAATCTGTGGTGTACTTTTCGAGCGCCTGACGAACGTCCTCGGCGTTGGGGTCTGTCACCTTCTGTCCACCACGCATGTCGTCTATCGCACTTTCTATAGCTTCTTTAGTAATATTCAGGCTTTTGAGGATTTCACCCAAGCGCCCTTTATCTTGTAGCGCCGCAAGAACAAAGATTTCTGAAGTGATGTATTCGTCTTTTCGTTGCTGAGCTATCTTGTCGCAAAGATTTAGTAAAATGCCGCTGTCTTTACTTAATTGAACATCGCCACCAATGCCTTCAATACGAGGCAAGCGTTCAATAGCTTGGCTCAGTGCTGATCGCAGCGCATTAACATTAATGTTAGCTTGATCAAGCAGTGGACGTACTGAACCACCTTGCTGGTTCAGCATGGCAGTCATAAGGTGAACGGGTTCAATGTATTGGTGATCTCGCCCCAATGCGAGTGATTGAGCATCGGAAATGGCGAGCTGAAATTTACTGGTAAATCTATCTAGTCTCATAATCTCAACCTAAAAAAATTAACAACTATTTATGTTCTAGTTATGTAGGCTGCACAATTGTGATTCAAGTACGAGATTAAAAAGTTAGCCAAAAAGATAAGAAATAGTGACGAGAGTTTGATTTAGCGCAAACATTTCGGGCAAGCCCCTCTTTAAGAGGAAACGATTACAGAATACCGATGACGCTTACCATACGCCCTGTCGTGCGCTTGTTTTGGTGGGTTGCTCTTCGATGTGAATAAAAGCGCTTTTCATCAGTGTACGTACACAAATTACTTAAGGTAATATTTTCAACACCAGCCTGCTGTAATTGCACCCGCGTTACCCTGGGTAAGTCTAGTAAAAATTTGCCTTTATTAGCACTATCAGAAATGGCGCCCTCTACATGACGAAATTTATTTGCCAGTTCGGCATCAACTTCGTAGCAGCCACCGCTGATTGCGGGTCCAACCCAAGCAATAAGTTTGTTAGATTTACACTTAAAACGTGAAATAGCGTTTCTAATAATATTACTCTCAAGGCCCTTCCATCCCGCATGCACTGCGGCAACTTCTTGTCCACTCTCATCACATAAAAGTATAGGTACACAGTCTGCGGTCATCACCGCACAAAAATGTGAATTAGAAGAAGAGTAAGCCGCATCGGCAGTGGTATCTGCAGTTGGAAGCGACACGACGCGGTTGCTGTGAACTTGTTCTAACCACGTGATTTTCTCGCTATGCGGGATGAGACTTCTATTGGCCTTTACTAACATTAAGTCGTCACCCACGTGGGCGCCAACGTTCAAGCCTGCAAAATCACCTACGCTTGCTCCTCCCATTCTCGTCGTTGTATAAGCGACAATGTTAGAGGGACAAGACCACGCTGGCGTAATCAAATCGAGCGCCGGCGAAATAGATGAGTTTGCAGCTGAAAATGTCATTTTCTCACGCCTCTGCTTAAAGAATATCCTGTGGATTGTCCGTGGTATCTTTTTTAACGGCTTTAAGTAGGTCCTGCATGTCCTGAGGTAGCGGAGCTTTCCACGTCATCCACTCTTCCGTTTCAGGATGAAATAAAGAAAGCTGAGCGGCATGTAATGCCTGACGTTGGAACCCGCGAAGCGCTGTAATAAACTCTTCTGAAGCTCCCTTGGGTAAACGAGGACGCCCACCATAAACCTGATCGCCCAGCAATGGGTGCTTGATGTGGGCCATATGAACGCGGATTTGGTGCGTACGGCCAGTTTCAAGTTTTAAGCGCAGGTGCGTGTATGCGCGGAATTTTTCGATAACACGAAAATGCGTTACCGCCGGTTTACCCATTTCACGAACTGCCATGTGCGTTCGTTTCGTAGCGTGTCTTCCAATAGGCGCATCAACAATACCACCTGCAACCATAGTACCTAGTGCAATGGCTTCGTATTCTCGGCTCATCTCTCTGCGCTGCAGTTGGTCAACAAGATGCGTTTGCGCGGGAATTGTTTTTGCCACTACCATTAAACCAGTGGTGTCTTTATCAAGTCGGTGGACAATACCCGCTCGCGGCACTTTATCTATATCAGGGCAATGATTAAGTAATGCATTCAGCACTGTACCGCTTGGGTTCCCGGCACCTGGGTGCACAACCAAATCGGCAGGCTTGTTAATTACTAAGATGTGTTCATCTTCGTAAACGATGTTTAGCGCGATGTCTTGCGCTTCGCTTGTTACCTGTACGTCCATTTCGGCCTGTACAGTAACGAGTTCATCCATTTGCATTTTGTGCCGTGGTACGGTGATTACCTCACCATTGACAGAGACATTTCCCTCTTGAATCCAAGTTTTTAACTTAGAACGAGAATATTCAGGGAACAAATCAGCCAAAACCTGATCTAATCGTAAACCAAAATGCGCAGCTTCCGTTGAAGCTTCTAATTGTATTGTGTTCGGCGACTGTGTCATAACACCATTGATTGCGTCTAAAAAAGGGTATTATAACAAGTATTCACGCTGTACACTGCCTTGTTTACGTTTTTGTATGGTTTTTCTCATCGTTAGTACGTTAGAATGCAATCAAAGTGTTGTTGTTTAACACATGAGCTTAGACAGCGAAGTATTAAAACTGTTTAGCAGGAAAATAGAATTATTATGAAATCATTTCGTCTACTGGCCCCCGTTTTATTGGGTGCTATGGTATCTGTCGCAGGATGTAGCTCTTCGGATAATGAAGAGAAAGCCGTTTTAGCTAACATGGGTGCGCAGCAACTGTACGACAGAGCAAAGCAGAGTATGGAAGTAGGAAACTTTAGCGCTGCTGCTCAAACACTAAGCGCGCTAGATTCACGCTATCCTTTTGGCCCTTTATCGCATCAAGTACAGCTAGACCTTATTTATAGCTATTATAAATCGGGCAAAACTGAAGAGACGCTTGCTACTATCGATAGATTTATTCGTCTGAACCCTAATCATTCGGATGTTGATTACGCATATTACATGCGTGGATTAAGTAACATGGAATCAGATAGTAATCTTTTCCAAGAGCTAATGAATATTGACCGTACAGATAGAGATCCGTCGAAATCTCGTGCGGCGTTTGAAGATTTCCGCAGACTCATCCAACAATATCCAGATAGCAAATATGCGGCAGATGCGAAACAGCGCATGGTTCATATTAAAGACCGCTTAGCTCGTTACGAGATTGCTATCGCACGTTTTTATATGAGACGCCAAGCATATGTGGCTGCTGCAAACCGTGGCCGTTATGTTATTGAGCATTTTCCAAATACCACACAGGTGCAGCAGGCGCTTGAAATCATGGTTTCAAGTTATGAGCAATTAGGCCTTGATGAATTGCGCGAAAACGCAATGAAAACATTGAAGCTTAACTATCCTGACAGCGAGTTCATTAGCTAAGGCTATTATATATTTACTTGGTAGTTATTTACCGAGAAGCCGACTGTAACTAAAAAACGCACTTATGTGCGTTTTTTGTTTGGTTTCTAGGTATTTATGCTCGCATCCTTGCAAAGGATACTAGCGGAAAAACAAGTGGCTAAAGGGGTTTAGCAACCTAGCTAGACCTGATGTAAAATGTAGTGGTTGGTCGACTATACTGAAAACTAAACATCCATCTTTCCCTTCAGATTTAGGCGTATGTGTTTTCTCGCCATCCATAAAAATAAAATCCCCTGTATCGTACCGACTCAGTCCATCACTGAACTCACCGTCAATAACTAGGGTATATTCTGTTCCTCGGTGGGTATGCTCTGGAACACTGCCGCCACTTCCCATGAAAATAAAATTTGCTACGCCTTGATTTCCTAAATCTACAGGCGCTTGCCACAACTTTCCTACAAGACTTGACCAGTTACCTGTTTTGTCGATGTAGCGATGCAATGTTCTGGGTAGCGTGAAAACTCGGCCATCTAATTCTATTGTCTTTACGCCGCTATTTACTTGGGAAGATGCTTTTTGTTTCAAAGGTTCTCTGTATTCTAGCGGTTGCTTTGCCGCTGAACCACTTTGTCTAGAAGACGGAAGTTGGGTAATTTGGGACAGCATGTCGCCAAACTGAAGCGCCATTTCGGTTCTCTCGCCAGCACTCAGACTCGCGTTCGACACCATTTGAGCGGCAAGACTTTCTGTTTCAATCTCTACAAAACGCTGACATTTTTCGCACATGTCACAATGTGCGGAAACCATCAGTGATATAGCAGGTGACAATGTGCCCTCAACGAAATCTCTAAGCTGTTGGGCACTGGGGTGAAACCTAATCATTATCGTTTAACATGACCTTTAATCGTTGAAGCGCCAAGCGCGTACGCGACTTTACTGTACCTAATGGAATAGAAAGCTCATCGGCAACTTCTTGTTGTGACTTGCCATCAATATAAATAGCTTCGACCACAGCTTTTTGCTTTACAGGAAGTGATTCGAATAAATAACCAATCTGCTCTAAAGTAACTTGCTCGTCAAGTGGCGCTTCATTAGCGTCCGCAGTTTGTTCGCATAAAACCGGCCATAAGTCATCAGAACACACGTCTTCTTTTCTGTTCTGCAATTTGCGCAACATATCAAAGCGGATATTCCGTGCAATGGTAAAAATCCACGTTGAAGGAGAACCCTTTTCTGCATTGAACAAATGCGCCTTTTGCCAAACATTCGACATAGTATCTTGCACCAGTTCCATGGCCAGTGCCTCATTACCCATTTGTTTTAATGCATAAGAGCGTAAACGAGGCGCGAAGTAGTTAAACACACGAGCAAAAGAACGTTTGCACCGGGCATCTGCAACCGCGACAAGGTAATCAGACATTTCAGTAGCACACTCTTTAGGTTTGATTGTGCTGTTACTTTGTTCCAAAGGAATTCCAACTAACATAAGATTCGTCCGCTTTTCCGTTTTGGTTGTATCATTCTACGGCGTTATGACTTAAAACGTTTGCGAAAATCGCGAATATTGGATTACGAATTTGTAATATAACAATTCAGTTCTCACTCTTAAGCAATTAAAGCAGAGAGGTAAATAAGTAAACCAGTACATTCTCTTTGCGCTAAAAAGTGCTGTTTTTGAGAACCATCAACTGGCAGCAATTCTAACCATCGATTTAATACCCAGTGAGGGCAATCAAATTTTGGTGATTCATACAGCGATGCCAGTTCTTCGTAATTTCCAAATATTTCTTTAAGTCGCTCGTCCATAGGCGCTATTTGTTGAGGGGCCAAATCGCACTGCCAAGGCTCTAAAACCTTACAACTACCGGTACGAAGACCATCTTTTTCAACTTCAATGCTACTTACCTCAACTAAATGAGAACCAGCAACCTTTATGCCAAGCAACCCATCGTCAAGCATATCGAAGTCAACAACCTTCGCGTACGTCCCTATTTTGTGAATGTGTTCATTCAATTCTTTATTGCCATTCGCATTTAGCATGCACATGACAAAGCCTTTATTTTCGGCGCATGCCTGCTTAACCATGCGCACATATCTAGGCTCAAAAATACGCAACGCCATTCTGCCTTCCGGCAGAAGGTGCGCAGATAAAGGGAATAAAGGGAAACGTTCTACACTCATACTCAGCACTTCCGAAAACACGGAAATAATTACGCAAGTGAGAACAAATAGGATCGAATGGGAAAATTTTTCACAGATAAACAGAAAAACATGATCTTAAGAACGGTGTTTGATGTAACTTAATTTTTGAATAAGAACATTAACAGATTTCGAATCAGAGACTTGCGACAAATAAGAAAAAGTGCCCTCGAATTTTTTCAGAGTGCTATTTCATCAATACTCAAACTCGCGATTTAAATATCATGGTAGGAAGGCCTATGGACGTCATTGGACGCTTTTGTAAAGTTTACACAGATATATGTCAGATTTCGCCGGAAGACTTGGAAGAAATCTACGCCAATGATGTTTTGTTTATAGACCCTATCACTACACATCGTGGCATCGAAGAGGTTAAACATTACTTTTCCAATTTATTAACCCAAGCCCAAAGCTGCAAATTTGATATATCAGATGTGTACATGTGTTCATCTACGAACGCCGGGGAAGAAAAGCGAAAACACAGTGACGTTACCCACGTTGCCAATTGGACCATGAAACTAACGCTTAAAAGTAGTTCGAAAGAAATAACGCTAGATGGCACTACCCAACTTGGTGTCAAGAACGACAGCATCATCTATCACAAAGATTACTACGACTTGGGCGAAATGGTTTATGAGCACGTACCCATTTTAGGTTTTGTAGTTAAAAAAATTAAAGGGAAGCTGGCACAGTGAAAACCATGTTAATTACCGGAGCAACATCTGGTATCGGCAAAGCGTTAGCTATAAACGCTGCTAATAAAGGTTACCAGGTTATTGCATGCGGTCGAAATAAAGAGACCCTCGACGAGCTTAGCAAGTATAGCAACATCAACGCTTGCCAGTTTGATGTTACCAGTCTTGACGATACTCGACGAGCACTAGCAACGGTTAAATTCGATATTGCTGTCCTCAACGCTGGTACCTGCGAATATGTCGATATTGATGACTTTGAGCCTGACATGTTTCGGCGTGTTTTCGAACCTAACTTCTTTGGTGTAGTTCATTGTGTAGACGCCCTACTTCCAAGACTTAAGCGTGGCGACAAACTTGTGATTGTGGACAGTATGGCTCGTTTACTTCCTTTCACACGAACTCAAGCCTACGGAGCGAGCAAAGCTGCTCTGCATTATTTTACTAAATCGCTGGAAGTTGACCTTCATCACAAAGGAGTGAAAGTGCAAGCGGTGTCTCCTGGGTTTGTAGAAACACCTCTCACCGATAAGAATGATTTCGAAATGCCAATGAAGATCAGTGCTCAAGAAGCCGCTGATGCTATGCTCAAGGGGATTGAGAGCAATAAACAAACTGTTTTCTTTCCTAGAGTATTTGGCTTTATTCTTCGCTTTATGCACATATTACCAACCCCACTACAAAAGCGCTTATCGTTAGCGATGCGAGAAGAACAATAAGAGAAAAATAATGAAAAATGAGATTGCCATTATAGGCACAGGTATTTCAGGGTTAACCTGCGCGCACCTTTTAAATAGGCAGCACAATATTACGGTATACGAAGCAAATGACTATGTAGGTGGTCATACTGCAACAAAGAAAATTGATGATAATGGAGAAACCCACCATATCGACACCGGTTTTATCGTTTTTAACGATTGGACCTACCCCAATTTTATAAAGCTTATTACTCAGCTAAACGTTGACTATCAACCAACAGAGATGAGCTTCTCTGTAATGAGTAAAAAGGCGAACCTTGAATACAACGGCAACAACTTAAACAGCTTGTTCGCGCAGCGACGTAATATCCTGAGGCCTAAGTTCTGGCGTATAGTGAAAGACATATTAACGTTTAATAAAGCGTGTAAAGCCATGGTCGCTGAGAACCGTGATACATCTTCACTTACGTTAGAAGATGTTATTAATGAATTAAGACTAAGCGATGACTTTGCACGTTATTACATTTTGCCTATGTGCGCTGCAATTTGGTCTAGCAGCTTAGAGCAAACGAGAAAGTTTCCACTCACTTTCTTTCTGCAATTTTTTAACAATCACGGCTTGCTCAACATAACCGACCGACCTCAGTGGTACACAATTAAAGGTGGCTCTAGCCAATATATTGCGCCGTTAATCGCACCGTTTAAGTCTAAAATCAAACTATCAACAGCCGTTGTTTCTGTAGCTAAAAGCGATAATAAATGGCAGGTTACCGATTCATCAGGCACGGTTGCTATGTACGACCATGTGATTTTCGCCTGTCACAGCGACCAAGCATTAAAAATGCTTCACTCTCCAAATTCGCTCCATCAGGATATCTTAGGGAAGATACCTTACGCAGAGAATGACGTAGTGATGCACAAAGATATTTCGCAACTACCTAAAAGAAAGTTAGCGTGGGCAAGCTGGAACTACAGCTTGAAAGAAGACAGTAGCGAGGAATCTCGCCCTGCTTCTGTCACTTACAACATGAATATTCTTCAACGACTTGAGGCAAGGAACACCTATTGTGTAACCCTAAACAATACACCTGAAATCAATGAAGGCAGCATTTTGCGCAGCTATAGGTATGCGCATCCGCAATACAGTGCCAGCATGGTCAATGCACAAGCAAGAAGAAACGAGATCTGTGGCGTCGACAACTTACATTTCTGTGGGGCTTACTGGTACAACGGCTTCCACGAAGACGGTGTCACCAGCGCTCTTGATGTATGTGCTCGTTTCGGTGAAGCCCTGTGATTGAAAGTGCTATCTATAAAGGTAAGGTGTATCACCAACGGTTTAAGCCTACCCAGCATAAATTTGATTACGACATCTATCTGTTTTGGTTAAAACTTGAGAGCAACGAACTGGAAGCTTTGTCGAGCTCTTTAACTCATTTCTCTGCACACGACAAGGCACGTGTCCGCTTCAAACGCGAAGACTATCTAGGTGATGCCTCTGTTTCACTCAAGCAGGCTGTGCTTGAGAGAATGACTGAGTTAAATGACGGGATAACACTTAAAGGTGATGTTTTTATGCTGGGGCAACTGCGTATGTGGGGGCTCTATTTCAGCCCGGTTAACTTCTATTACCTACGCAATACCGAAGGTAAGTATACGCATATGCTTGCCGAAGTAAGTAATACGCCATGGAATGAGCGCCATCACTACCTTGTAAATTTAGACACTCAAGACGATACGCCAAAAGCTTTTCATGTCTCCCCTTTTAATCCAATGGATATGACCTACAAATGGTCGATATCGCAGCCGTCGTCTAGACTGTCACTTGCGATGGATTGTGTAAGAGACGACAAAGAGTTCAGTGCAGGGATTAATTTGACTAAATTTACTTTAGATAATGCGAATCTATCTGCGGCACTTAAACGTATACCTAGTATGACAATAAAAACTGTGGCTGGAATTTATTGGCACGCCCTTAAATTACTCCTTAAAAGAACGCCACTGTATACACACCCAGAAAAGAGTCAGGAACAATAACAATGTCTTTTGGTGAATCTGTACTACTGACCACCTCAGAGGTCTCCTTTGTAGATAAAGCATGTAGAACCCTTTTTTTACAATGCTTAAAACAACTACCATTTGGTAGTTTAACTATTCAAGAAAACGGCGATGTCATTGCACGTTTCGGCACAGAAGATAGCGATTTGCGTGCTACGGTTAATATTAAAGATGTGCAAGCCTATCGGCGTTTACTACTTGGCGGAAGCGTAGGCGCTGGTGAAGCGTTTATGGATGGATTGTGGGACAGTGATGATGTGACCGCTGTAGTAAGAGTGTTTGCTAGAAATTTGACCACCCTTGATGAATGGGAAAATAAGTTTAAATGGGTCACTATGCCCTTCAATAAGCTTCAACATTTCGCCCGTCGAAATACTAAAGATCAGGCGAAAAAGAATATTGAGGCCCATTATGATTTGGGCAACAAGCTCTATACACGCTTTTTAGATCCGACCATGATGTATTCATCGGCAATATATCCAGACCCAAATGCTACGCTAAACGAGGCACAGAACTATAAGCTCAAAGCTATATGCGACAAATTACAGCTGACTGAGCGTGACCATCTTCTTGAGATAGGTACAGGCTGGGGAGGCCTAGCCGTGTATGCAGCTAAGCACTACGGCTGCCGTGTGACAACCACAACGATATCTGAAGAGCAGCATGCATGGGCGAAAGAGTGGATTGCCCGCGAAGGTCTTGAAAGTAAAATCACTTTGCTTAAAAAAGACTACCGTTTACTGGAAGGAAAATACGATAAGTTGGTCTCTATTGAAATGATTGAGGCAGTAGGCAAGCAGTTTTTAGGGAATTTCTTTGAAAAATGTTCGTCACTTTTAAAAGACGATGGCCTCATGTTGCTTCAGTCGATAACCATTGATGATAGACGTTACGACAGCTATTCAAACAGCGTCGATTTTATACAGAAATATATTTTCCCAGGCGGCTTTTTACCGTCCCAGCACCAACTTAACGCTCATCTGAAAAAATATACCAATATGATGATTCGTGACTTACACGACATAGGGATAGATTATGCGAAAACGCTGAACCATTGGTATGAAGCGTTTATCTCTGCAAGAGATGAACTATTAAACGATGGCTATGACGAGCGTTTTATGCGGATGTGGACCTATTATCTTAAGTATTGTGAAGGTGGTTTTTTAGAACGAACAATTAGTACTGTGCAGCTAGTTATTTCAAAACCTCACTACAGACATGATTTGGCTCGTGTTTAGCAATTCTAATTATCGATAGTAATGACAAAACAAAAAAGCGGCGCCCATACGGTGCCGCTTTTTTGTTTAACGCTGACATTGGGTAAAAGTGCTAATCGTCAACCACTGAGATAGGCTTCGACAGCATTGGTTTACCTTGGTTGATATTAATCTCAACACGACGGTTCTTAGCTCTATCAGCGGAAGTTGTAGCATTCTCTACAATAGGGTCGGTATCTGCCTTGCCCACTACCGACATGCGACTCTCGTCAAAACCTGGCGCGGTACGCATGGCTTCGGCGACCGCCACGGCGCGCTGTGCAGACAAGTCCCAATTAGAACGATAGAGTTCGTTCGCGATATGCTGACCGTCGCTATGCCCTGAAATTTCGATTTCTCCAGGCACATCTGCCAACAGCGTACCAATTTTTCTTAACACTGGTTGAAACTGCGGCTGCAAAAAGGCTGAGCCCGCCGAGAAGGAACCATTTTCACGGATTCGAATGGTTAACTGCTGGCCCAACGATTCCATTTCCACCGAACCATCCAGAATTTGCTTTTCGAGCTGCTGAGCCACTTTTTTCATAAGCTCAGCCATTTGCGACTGATCGGTGCTTTGTTCAGCCGATGAAGACGATTCTGTAGCAGTTTGTTGAGATTGTCCGCCACGCTGCTCGCCGCGCTGCTTCTGCCTTCCTCCGGCAGAGTCCTCATTACCAGCCTGAAATTCCAGCATTTGCTGGGTCATTTCGTTAGTTTGCTGCTGAATGGACTCAATGGGCGTAGGGTCCGGTTTACCCGGACGAAATTCCATAGCAATAACACTGGTGCCCTTTGGAATATCTTTTACTTCAATTTTATTCTGAACACCAAAGGCAAACTTCATAGAGCCTGCAATTTGTTTAAACTTCAGTACGTCCATTTCCGAAAACGAAAGTAGCAGTACAAAGAAGCACATAAGCAACGACATTAAGTCTGCGAAGGTTCCCATCCAAGCTGGAAGTCCCTCGGGGGGACATTTTGGGCATTCTTCTTCGGCCATTACTCTTCCTCTGCGCTTCCGCGTTTACTCGCCGCAAGGTAGTTCTTTAATACCCCTTCGATAACACGTGGATTCTGGCCATCGGCAATACCCACAATACCGTCAAGAACAAGACTCTGGTTTAACTTCTCTTCACCGGCTCTTACCGCCAGTTTAAAGGCAATTGGCAAACACACGACGTTGGCAAAAAAGGCACCATAAAGCGTGGTTAATAGCGCTACCGCCATGGCAGGGCCGATAGCTTTAGGGTCATCCATGTTTGAAAGCATGGCAACCAGACCGATCAAAGTACCAATCATACCCATCGCAGGTGCTACGTCGCCCATTCCTTTAAATATAGAAGCGCCGAACTCATGCCTTTCCGTCGTCATCGAAATATCTTTAGCTAACGTTTCTCTCACCACTTCAATGTCGTGACCATCAACCAGCATGTCCACACCCTTTTGCATGAACTCATTTGAAATTTCCGCTTCTTCTAATGCCAGAAATCCGCCTTTTCGTGCAGCGTCTGCCATTTCAACAATCTTTTCGATAAGCTCTTCAGGCGTTTCGATTTTGAACATGAATGCTTTGCCAGCAACTTTGCCCGCACTGAAGAATTGGCCCAACGTAAACTGAGATAGGACAACAAATAGTGTTCCCCCGAATACAATAAGTATTGATTGCACGTCGATGAACATGCCCAAGCTGCCGCCCAGAATCATAGCCATAACTATGAAACCAATGGCGCCCAACATACCTATGACGGTTGCTAAATCCACTCACTCTTCCCCATTTATGCGCAGTCAGTGCTGTTAGTGTACAAATACCCTATCGGCAAAAGATAGAAATACTAAAACGACATTATTGAAAAATATCACATTTATTTGTTTATTATGAAGTAGGTTCTATGTAAAAGCGCTGCTTTGTCTGTTTTTATAAACTAAAAATATCTAGCGCTTTTTCAGCGCCTTACTTTTTCCTTCACAGCAAATAACACGGTTACTTCTGAAAGGTTAACGAGCCTTGCATCGAATATAGCACAATTTACTTCTGTGTTGCTTTTTGAACTGAATGAAAAAAAAGCTATGTCACTGTGATATAGGCGATATACGGACAAACCATTTGACCCTTGTGCAACCCTCGGTTAATGTGCGCGGTATACGTATTTTGGCCACTACATTGAGTGTTTTATGAAGACAGAAAAAGCATCAGCGTCTTTTGAAGAAACTTTATCAGAACTAGAAGCTATCGTTAACGAAATGGAAAACGGTGATCTGCCTCTTAATAAAGCATTAGAAAAATTTGAGCGCGGTATAGCACTTTCCCGCCAAGGCCAACAATCGCTAGAAAACGCTGAGCAAAAAGTGAAAATACTGCTAAGTGAACAAGGCGAAGAAACGCTCCACCCTCTTCCTGAAAGTGAACAACCGTAAACCGTTCATTTTTAACTAACAGGCAATCTATGAATTTTTCTGCTTTGCATCAGCAAGTGAAACAGCAAACTGATGCATCTCTTCTTACATTAATTGACGAATTACCCGATTACGCGCCACGCCTGAAAGACGCAATGCGCCACGCCTTGCTGGCTGGCGGTAAGCGCATGCGCCCACTACTAGTTCAGGTCGTTGGCAATACGCTAGACGTGCCCAAAAAAGACCAAATGGCCATTAGTATGGCCATTGAGTGTGTGCATGCCTATTCACTAGTGCACGATGATTTGCCAGCCATGGACGACGACGATTTGCGCCGTGGTATGCCAACCTGTCACATCGCTTTTGATGAAGCGACCGCTATTTTAGCTGGCGACGCGCTGCAGGCACTTGCATTTACGGTGTTAGCAGATGCGCCATTAAGCACGTATGCTGAAACAAAACGTAGTCAGTTACTGTCTGTACTGGCTAAAAGTGCTGGATATGTAGGTATGTGCGGCGGGCAAGCTATCGATTTAGCCAGCACCGGTAAAACCATTTCGCTAGAAGAACTAAAACAGCTGCATAGATTGAAAACCGGCGCGTTATTAAAAGCCTGTGTTGAAATGGTCGCTATTGTCAGCGAAGGCTTACTAGCGCAAACTAAAATTGACTTAATGGCTTATGCCGCGGATATTGGGTTAGCTTTCCAGGTTCAAGACGATATTTTAGACGTTGAAGGCAGTAGCGAAAAATTAGGTAAGCCCGCGGGGTCAGACGAAGCGTTAGGAAAAAATACATTTCCAGCCAAACTAGGCATTTCAGGCGCTAAACAAGAATTAGAAATGCTTCACAATAATGCACTTCAAGCATTGGCGCGTTTACCCTACAATACTGACAGTTTAATTGCGTTTAGCGAGCTTTTGGTAAAACGCGACCATTAGCCACGCGCCATGTTGAAAAAGATAATAAGTACATGAGTTTAGATCTCCAACATTACCCAACGCTTGCGCTTGCGCAAACACCCGATAAATTGAGGCAGTTGCCCCAAGACAAATTACGCGAGCTCGCCGATGAGTTGCGTGAGTACTTACTTAATAGCGTAAGCCAAACCAGTGGGCACTTTGCATCAGGTTTAGGCACAGTGGAACTGACCGTCGCTCTGCACTATGTGTACGACACTCCCTTCGATCGACTTCTTTGGGATGTAGGTCATCAAGCATATCCGCACAAAATCCTCACGGGTCGTGCAGAGCGCATGAGCACCATTCGCCAAAAGAATGGTCTGCACCCTTTCCCATGGCCGCCTGAGAGCGACTACGATACCTTTGCAGTTGGTCACTCATCTACATCGATTAGTGCAGGTTTGGGCATGGCTGTGGCTGCCGAAAAAGAAGGCAAAAACAGAAAGGTGGTAGCGGTAATTGGCGACGGTGCAATGACCGCTGGTATGGCGTTTGAAGCACTTAACCACGCTGGTGATATAAAGAAAGATATGGTAGTTGTACTTAACGACAACGAGATGTCTATCTCTGAAAACGTGGGAGCGTTAAACAGCCACTTAGCACGCTTACTTACAGGTAATTTTTTCAATTCTATACGCGATGGCGGCAAAAAGCTGCTAAGCAATGTGCCTCCAATTAAAGAGTTTGCCAGCCGAGCAGAAGAGCACATTAAAGGCATGGTTGTCCCGGGCACGATATTTGAAGAGCTTGGCTTTAACTACATTGGCCCTATCGACGGCCATGACGTTAATGCTGTAGTTGACACCCTTCGCAATATGCGTAAGTTTGACGGCCCTCAGTTACTGCATGTAGTCACTAAGAAAGGTAAAGGCTACGCGGTTGCTGAAGAAGACCCTATCAAGTTCCACGCGGTTCCCAAATTCAATCCGGCTGACAATGCATTGCCAAAATCTAAGCCTTCAGCCCCTACCTACTCTGCAATCTTCGGTAAATGGCTATGTGATATGGCCGCGCAAGATCCTAAGCTAATGGCGGTAACGCCAGCCATGCGTGAAGGTTCAGGCATGGTTGAGTTTTCTCAGCGTTTTCCGGAGCAATATTTTGATGTTGCAATTGCCGAACAGCACGCGGTGACCTTTGGCGCAGGCCTTGCGAAAGAAGGAATGAACGCGGTTGTTGCAATTTATTCTTCATTTCTGCAGCGTGCCTATGACCAACTCATTCACGATGTAGCTATTCAAGATCTGCCCGTATTGTTCGCCATTGATAGAGCGGGCATCGTTGGCGCCGATGGTCCTACTCACCAAGGTGCGTTTGATATCGCTTTCCTTCGCTGTATTCCAAATATGGTGGTTATGGCTCCTTCAGATGAAAATGAATGTCGCCAAATGCTTTACACGGGTCACAAGCTACAAAAGCCAGCTGCTGTTCGCTACCCTCGTGGTGCAGGTATGGGTATTACCCCAGACGAAGCCATGACAGAGCTTGAGATTGGTAAATCTCGTACGTGTCGTGAATCGTCAAAAGGCAAGTCTGAAAGTATCGCCATTCTAAACTTTGGCTGCTTACTGCCTTACGCTCTTGAAGCTGCAGAGGCGATTGACGCCACGGTTATCGACATGCGTTTCATTAAGCCGTTAGACGGCGATGCCGTGTTAAAAGCGGCCAGTGAACACAGCGCGCTTATCACGCTAGAAGACGGCTGTATTATGGGCGGTGCTGGTAGTGCCGTACTAGAACACTTGCAGCAAAATGGCGTATTAAAAGCGGTGAAGATGTTAGGGCTGCCTGATAGTTTCATACTGCAGGGCACACAGCAAGAAATGTACAAAGAGCACGGTTTAGATGCAGAAGGTATCATCGCCGCAGCTCGCCAAATAACGTCAAAGTAATCGATACTGGCCCCTCTCTTCATCTATAATTTATTCTTTATTTGATGGAGAGAGGTGTTAAACCGTCTCTAGTATTATTGCCGTCCAACCCACAGGGTTGAAGACGGTTGTCGTCCCGCCTTTCTCAGATTACAACAACCCTAAATTCGATAGAGCTGAACTAAAGCTGAAAACACCGGCTGAATTCTCTGACAAATCGCTACAAGCGCTATTTTTAGGGAGAGGAACTTACAATAACTTAAGTGCTGCTGGCCAAAACGCCATTAATAAGTGTAGGCAACCACACGCCATGGCACCGGCGATTAGATCATCAAGCATGATGCCTGTACCGCCGTGTAAGCGCTTATCGATAATACCTATTGGCCAAGGCTTTAAGATATCGAAAAGTCTGAATAGGACAAAACCTACAAGCAAAGAGGACGCTGAAATAGGTACAAATAAAAAGGTCACAAACATGCCCGCTATTTCATCCCACACAATTGAGCCGTGATCATGAACCTGCATATCGTCAGCAGTCTTACCACAAAGGTAAATACCCACAACTGAAAATATTAAAGTAATTGCGATAAAAGAAGCCAGTGAGATATGACTGCAAGCAATAAGAAGTGGTAATGCAGCTAGAGAGCCAAAGGTACCTGGCATAAAAGGAATTAGCCCACTGCCAAAACCTAGTGCGAGAAAATGCACGGGGTTTTTCATACTCACTCTGGCGCGAAACTCAGCCTGCATGACAATTCCTTTCTTAGTACTTTATGGAGAGTAGCTTGCCTAAAAGGCGTGCTCATAACCTGATGCTTTAGCCGGCGTGAACTTTTCATTGTCTTTTAGCAATGAAAGTGTGCCATTGTGACCTGTTAACTGTCCTATACACGTAGCTTTAACGTTTGTACTTGCCAGAGAGGTTTCAAGACTTCCGCGCTGCTCTTCACTTACAGTGAAAATAAGCTCATAGTCATCGCCTGCAGACAGCGCGTATTCGATAGCTTGCTCAGGTGTAACCGCGCTTGTTAACGCTCTTGATAGTGGTAAACGCTCTACATGAACATTCGCCCCACACTTAGAGGCTTTCAAGATGTGCCCTAAATCTGAAATTAAACCATCAGAAATATCAATGCACGAGGTCGCAATTCGTCGAATTGCAGTGCCCACTGCAACACGAGGTGTTGGGAAGTAATGACGATTTACCAAGACGTCTTTCGCTTCACCGCTAACGCTCAGCTTATTTTGAAGAATGTCTAAACCTGCACCTGCGTCACCAAGCGTTCCGGTGACATAAAGCCAATCACCCGGCTTAGCGCCGCTACGCGTTAGTTCAGATCCAGGTGGTATAAAGCCTTGCGCCGTTATAGTAAATGCCATTGGGCCTTTAACTGTATCGCCACCAATAAGCTGTACAGAGTAGTACTGTGTAAGCTCGTAAAGGCCAGAAACAAAATCATCTAACCAAGCTTCGTCCACTTCAGGCAATGACAAAGATAAGCTAATCCACGCGGGCTCTGCGCCCATTGCAGCTAAGTCGCTTAAATTTACGGCCACAGTTTTGTATGCCACTGACTTAGCCGGCGCATCTTTTAGAAAGTGCACGCCTGCAACAAGAGTATCAGTAGTAACGGCCAGCTGTTGATTTTCAGGAACCGTTGTTACAGCACAGTCATCACCAATACCAATAACAACGTCTTTGCGTTTGTGGCCACAGTTTGAAAAGTAGCGGCCGATAAGATCAAATTCTTTCACGGTAATTTTAAAACCCTTTCAGCGGCAATCCATGCCGCCATGGTAAGGTTAGTCGCGCTCGTCTTTGCGTAACGTGCGCACTGCTTTATCCAGTGCACCATTAATGAACTTATGACTTTCTTCAGCACCAAATGCTTTAGCAAGCTCAATCGCTTCATTAATGATTACGCGGTAAGGTACGTCAATGCGCTCAGTCAGTTCCAGCGTCGCAATGCGCAAGATTGCTTTTTCAATAGGGTCTAACTCTTCAGGCAAACGGCCAAGGTAAGGCTTAATGGTTGCATCAAGTTTACTTGCGTTGTGTGCAACACCGCGAAGCAAGGCCTGAAAATACGCCATATCTACCTTTTGCATGTCGTTACTGGTGGCTAGCGCCAGTTCAACCTGCTGAATATCGTTGTGACTCATTTGCCATGAATACACACCCTGCAAGGCGAGTTCACGGGCTTTACGACGAGCTGAAACTTTCACTTAATGTTTACCTTAAAGCTTTTCAACAGCATCGATAACGTTAACCATTTCCAGCGCGCCAAGTGCAGCTTCTGCACCTTTGTTGCCCGCTTTGGTTCCTGAACGCTCGATAGCCTGTTCAATTGAATCTGTTGTAATTACGCCAAATGCTACGGGTACGCCGTATTCAAGAGAGACTTGCGCAAGACCTTTGTTGCATTCCCCTGCTACAAAATCAAAGTGTGGCGTGCCACCACGAATAACCGCACCAAGTGCTATGATGGCGTCAAATGACTTTTTCTCAGCTAATTTCTTAGCCACTACAGGTAACTCGTAAGCACCAGGTACACGCACTAGCGTGATATCGTCATCACTCACTTCACCGTGACGCTCTAGCGTGTCTAATGCACCTTCTAGTAAGCTTTCAACAACAAAGCTATTAAAGCGTGATACAACGATAGCAAACTTCTTACCGGTTGCTCTGATATTACCTTCAATTACCTGCATGGATTCATTCCTCGAGAAAAAACGGCGCGAAGTATACCACAACTGCGCCCAAACTAAATCGATTGTTTCTTTAACTTCAACTATTCGTAGACGGGTACGTTAGCTTGACTCAATGTGGGAAGGGAGTGCTTGTAGCAAACCCTCCTCCGCATGGATGCGGTGGCGGAGCGTACAAGGATATATTCACCGCGTGTTTGCGACGAGCACTCCCTCTCCACTTTAGCTCCGCCCTACAGCTAAGTACTAGTCGTGCACGTACTCCACGACTTCAAGGCCGTAACCTGAAAGTGCGTGATATTTAATTGGCTTACTAAGAAGACGCATTTTGTGAACGCCCATTGATGCAAGAATTTGACTACCTACACCGATAGTGCGTGACGACCCTTGCCAGTCAGCGCCAGTGGGACGCTCGCCTCTGTCTTCTGCAGCAAAACGACGCACCTGGCTTTCAATGTGCTCTTCTTTCCCTAACAACACCAACACACCGCCTTCTTCTGAAATTTTGCGCATGCCATCTGCTAGTGTCATCGAGCGGTGAATGCCGCGTGTTGAACCAAGAAGATCACTAAAGGTATTGTGAAGGTGTACACGTACAAGTGTCGGCTCATCTTCTTTAATTTCGCCTTTTTTAAGGGCGAAATGAAGTTGGTTGTCTATGCTGTCTTTAAACGTGTGAAGCTCGAAGTCGCCATACTCAGTGGGCATGTTGCACTGAGCAACCTTTTGAATGGTGGTTTCGTTGAGATTGCGGTATTCAATTAAATCAGCAATGGTACCGATTTTAAGATTATGTTTTTCAGCAAACTTTTCTAGCTCTGGGCGACGAGCCATCGTGCCATCTTCATTAAGAATTTCTACGATAACGCCTGCAGGCTCTAACCCTGCCAAACGCGGCAAATCTACACCTGCTTCAGTGTGACCTGCGCGATTTAACACGCCACCGTCTTTAGCAATTAGCGGAAAAATATGACCTGGTTGTACAATGTCTGTCGCTTTCGCGTCTTTCGCTACAGCAGCTTTAATGGTTGTTGCGCGATCTGCCGCTGAAATCCCTGTGGTCACGCCGGTGGCCGCTTCAATAGACACTGTGAAGTTGGTAGAAAACTGTGCTTCGTTTTTATCAACCATTAGCGGAAGATTCAGGGTGCGACAGCGCTCTTGCGTCATTGGTAAACACACCAAACCGCGGGCGTGGGTAACCATAAAGTTAATGGCTTCAGGCGTCACATGCTCTGCCGCCATTATCAAATCACCTTCATTTTCCCTGTCTTCATCATCCATCAAGATAACCATTTTACCTTGACGAATGTCTTCAATTATTTCTTGTGTAGTGTTAAATGCCATGTTGTGTGCTTCTTGTAGGGTTATTTTCTTAAAAATCCGTTCTCGGCTAGAAATGCCATGTCAATGCCTTTGCTTTTTGGCTCGGCGGCTTTATCGCCCAGCATCAATCGCTCTAAATAGCGCGCAATAACATCAACCTCTAAGTTCACCGCTGTGCCCACTTTATAGCTTCCCATAATGGTTTCTTGCAACGTATGAGGAATGATCCAAAGCATAAATTCAGCGCCGTTAACTTCATTAACTGTCAAGCTGATACCATCAACGGTGATACTGCCTTTATGCGCAATATATTTAGCCAAGGCTTCTGGCGCTTTTACCCAGAACTCTACGTAGTCTGAGTGCTTAATAATTTGTGTAACTTCGCCCACGCCGTCTACGTGACCTGACACAATATGTCCGCCTAAGCGGTCGCTTGGACGCATCGCTTTCTCAAGATTCACTGTTGAACCTGCGCTGTAATGTGCAAAGCCAGTTAATTTGATTGTCTCTGCCGACACATCTGCACAATAATAATCGGGGCCCATATCAGTAACTGTTAGGCAAACACCATTGGTCGCAATACTGTCTCCGAGTGCAACATCAGACATATCAAGCGTAGGCGATGAAACGGTAAGTCGAATATCATTGCCTCGGTTATCAAGCTTTTTAATAGTTCCGAGCGCTTGAATAATTCCAGTAAACATAAAGTTCCTCTTTAATCGCGTTAACCACGGGTGTTGCTAACATCAGGACGGAAGATAAGCTTAATATCGTTACCCACCTGACGATTTTCAATAAGCGAAAGCGAAATACATTCATTTAGCGACGTGAACGCGGGTAAATTAACCATACTTACTCCCTTATCACCTAAAAGCTTAGGCGCCTGGTAGCAAATAAGTTCATCCACCAGCCCTTCTTGCAATAATGCACCAGCAAGGCCTGGGCCTGCTTCTACCCAGACTTCATTGTATTGCTTATCACCCAATGCTGACATTAGCGCATGTAAGTCGAGCTTACCGTCCTTTTCGTCCAATTGGAGATAGTGCTGAGTAGCGGTGTCTGGGTGAGCCTGTGACGTCGCCGTGAACGTGATATTGCCGTCGTTAAAAAGTGTGTAGTCTCTTCTAAGCCTACTTTTGCTATCTACAACCACACGGGCTGGCTGGCGGATATGATCTAGCGGATAGTTTTCAAACTGAGCCTCTTTTTCACGAACTAAGAGACTAGGATTATCAGCTTGTACCGTACCCGACCCCGTCAATACTACGCAACTTTGGGCTCGATACTGTTGCACATCCCGTCTTGCCTCCGCACCAGTAATCCACTGACTCACTCCATTTTGAAGGGCTATTTTTCCATCTAGGCTAATGCCCAACTTTACGCGAACAAAGGGTTTACCAGTAAGCATTCGTTTAATAAACCCGGGGTTTAGCGCCGCGGACTCTGCCGCCATCACATCGCTAACGACTTCAATACCTGCATCTTGCAGTAAGCTGATACCGTTACCACAGACGTTAGGGTTCGGGTCAGTCATGGCTATAACCACTCGTGCTACTTCAGCCTCCACGAGCGCTTTGGCACATGGCGGTGTGCGTCCAAAATGACTACAAGGTTCAAGCGTAACGTAAGCCGTCGCGCCTTTTGCACCATGTGGTCGTGCGTTAGATGCTTGTCTTAATGCGTGAACTTCGGCATGGGGTGTGCCAGCTTGAATGTGATACCCCTGACCAAGTAATTGATTGTTTTCGTCAACAATTACGCAGCCAACACGAGGGTTAGGAGAAGTGGTAAAGCGCCCTTGTTGGGCAAGTTGAATGGCTTTTGCCATCCAGAAATAATCATTTTTAACCGTATCGTGGTTCACTTGGATTCCTGTTGTAGCCCTAAGTGCCTGATGCTTGAAATGCGCCGGACCTAATCCCCCAATCGCGCAATTTCCTCGCCAAATTCACGAATGTCTTCGAAAGAGCGATAAACAGAGGCGAACCGAACATAGGCAACCTTATCGAGTTCTTTGAGGGCTTTCATTATTAGGTTGCCGAGTAGTTCACTGCTCACTTCACGTTCACCGGTTGCGCGCAACTGTGACTTAAGAGAGAGGATACATTGCTCGACTTTTTCGGTGCTTACGGGGCGCTTTTCGAGTGCACGTTGCAACCCTGCACGAAGCTTATCTTCGTTAAACGGTTCACGTGAACCATCGCGTTTAATAACGCGAGGCATCACAAGCTCGGCACTTTCAAATGTCGTGAATCGTTCGTGACACACCATACATTCCCGGCGTCTACGCACCTGCTGCCCTTCTGCAACCAAACGAGAATCAATAACTTTTGTTTCTTGTTCTGAACAAAACGGGCAAAACATGAATAATCCTTAGATATTGCGTACTTAGGTATTTAAATCGAACCTAGACTAGTTAGTCCGGCATTAGTACCAAAGTACGCAATAAAACACAAACCTATTTATTTATAAACAGGGAATTGTGCGCAAAGTGCGACCACTTCGTCTTGAACGCGTTTGATAACTGACTCATCGCCCATGTTATCTAGAATGTCGCAAATCCATGTTGCAACTTGCTTAGCTTGTTCTTCTTTAAAGCCACGGCGAGTAATTGCTGGGCTACCAATACGAAGACCACTCGTTACAAACGGTGAACGCGGGTCGTTCGGCACAGAGTTTTTGTTTACTGTGATGTTTGCTGCACCAAGTGCTGCGTCAGCATCTTTACCCGTGATGTCCTTATCGATAAGGTCAAGAAGGAACAAGTGGTTATCGGTACCGCCAGAAACGATTTTATAACCGCGTTCTTGCATTACAGCAACCATGGCTTTCGCGTTTGCAACAACTTGCTGCTGATACACTTTAAACTCTGGCTGTAGGGCTTCTTTGAAAGCAACGGCTTTAGCTGCAATCACGTGACAAAGTGGGCCACCTTGGTTACCCGGGAATACCGAGCTGTTAAGCTTTTTGTAAATTGCTTCGTCGCCACATGAAGATAGGATTAGACCACTACGCGGACCTGCAAGGGTTTTATGTGTCGTCGTAGTTACTACATGTGCGTGAGGTAGCGGGTTTGGATAAACGCCAGCCGCGACTAGACCTGCTACGTGCGCCATATCAACAAGCAAGTATGCGCCTACGCTATCTGCGATTTCGCGAAATTTCGCCCAATCAACAATGCCTGAGTAGGCAGAGAAGCCACCGATAATCATTTTCGGCTTGTGCTCTTTAGCTAGCGCTTCAACCTGAGCGTAATCGATTTCACCCGTTTCTTTGTTCAAACCATACTGTACAGCGTTGTACGTCTTTCCAGAGAAGTTTACATGTGAACCGTGAGTAAGGTGACCACCTTCAGAAAGGCTCATTCCCAATACCGTGTCGCCTGCGTCAAGTAATGCCATGAATACGGCAGAGTTTGCCTGTGAACCAGCGTGTGGCTGAACGTTTGCGTAGTCGGCACCAAAAAGTGCTTTTGCACGGTCAATAGCAAGTTGTTCAACAACGTCTACATGCTCACAACCACCGTAATAGCGCTTGCCTGGGTAACCTTCAGCGTACTTATTAGTAAGCTGCGAACCCTGTGCTTCCATTACACGTGGGCTACAGTAGTTCTCAGAGGCAATAAGCTCAATGTGATGTTCTTGACGCTCAACCTCTTTAGACATTGCATCGGCTAATTCAGGATCGAAGTCGGCTATATTCATTTCGCGAGAAAACATGGGGGCTCCTTAACTGCGGTTTTTATATGGCGTTACGCACTGATTGCTCAAATTCGAGCCATATTCTAGTCATTTTCGGGTGCTTGTATACCGCTTTATGACCAAATTAATATAAATGGCGCAGGTTTAACGAAATACCTGCGCCAGCGCGAGATCAGACCTGTTTTTCTAAGGCTTTAACACGGTCAAATAAACTACCAATTTTGGCAAGGCGAACCGTATTTTTGCGCCAGTCACGGTTGGTTTGTGCTGGCTGGCCAGAAGAATAAACGCCCGGTTCAGTGATATCTTGTACAATCATGGTGTAGCCAGTCACCTGAACATTGTCGCAAATGCTTATGTGACCGTTAATGCCAACTCCACCACCGATAATAACGTGTTTGCCGATATGGCAGCTACCGGCAATACCTGTAGCACCGCAAATACAAGAATGATCACCAATAATACAGTTGTGGCCAATTTGTACTTGGTTATCGATAATAACGTTGGTACCTAAAACCGTATCTTCCATAGCGCCGCGGTCAATGCTGCTGCTTGCACCAATCTGGCTGTCGTCACCAATGCGAACTGAACCGGTTTGCGGAATAGGGATCCATACGCCCTTATCGTTTGCGTAACCAAAGCCAGCCGCACCAATAACTGTTTGACTATGAATCGTCACGCGCTTACCAATCACTACGTCATGATAAATAGTGACGTTAGGGTGAATGGTACAGCCTTCACCAATATGAGTACCTCTGCGAATAACAGTATTGGCGCCAACCGTAACTCTATCGCCTAATACTACGTTCTCTTCAATAATCACGTTGTGTCCTAGCGACACATCACTGCCGATACGGGCAGATGGAGCAATAACCGCTGACTCAGCAATGCCTGTAGCTACCGCTGGGGTAGTATCAAATAACTGCGCGATAAGAGCGAAAGCAGCATGAGGGTTTGCCACAATTAATGCAGGAACTGGGCTGTCACCTTTTAAGCTTTCGTGCAGAATTACCGCACCGGCCTTAGTATCTTTTAGCTGAGGCTTATATTTAGGGTTGGTTAGGAAGGAAATTTGATGCGACGCTGCACCAGATAACGTACCTACTGCAGAGATCGTGATATTTCCATCACCCTGCACTTCCCCATTCACGTGCTTAGCAAGCTCATCCAAACTGTATGTGCGTTTATTCATAGCAGTCATTTAAATTACCTGTTCAGAGATATCGATAGAACCTGTTGACTTTTACTGTAGAAATTTAGGTTTAGTTAGAAACCCTTTTAATCGCGAAACAATCCTACAGGCTCTGGTTTTGAGTCTAACGCTTTTAGGCTATATCTGGTGGCTACAAACTCCCCAGAAAGCACACGTGCACTCTTTATAATGAAACCAAGTTTACCTTAAATCGCCTCATCAACCGACGCATAAATCAAACTTTTTAAAATGAGCGCTCAAATTTTCATCAAGCACGAAACACCTAGCGTAAGTGACAAGGGCCTATTGACCTTTTCTGTACATCAAAGGTCAACAGGCTCTAGCATAAACTACCCTGTTACGAGTAGAATACGCCCAATTAGGACTTTATTATTTTTCACCGCTTTTTCAGCGAGGATAGAGCATGGCTCAATACGTTTACAGTATGCATCGCGTGGGCAAAATCGTCCCACCAAACAGACACATTTTAAAAAATATCTCTCTTAGCTTTTTCCCTGGTGCCAAAATTGGTGTGCTAGGTCTAAACGGTGCGGGTAAATCAACCCTACTTCGCATTATGGCTGGCGTAGATACCGATATTGAAGGTGAAGCGCGCCCTCAGCCGGGATTAAAAGTGGGCTACCTTCCGCAGGAACCTCAGCTTGATGAAACAAAAGACGTTCGCGGCAATATTGAAGAAGCCGTAGCTGACGTTAAACACGCATTGACTCGCCTTGATGAAGTGTACGCAGCCTATGCAGAAGCGGATGCTGATTTTGACGCCCTTGCAAAAGAGCAAGGTGAGCTTGAAGCCATTATTCAAGCCAAAGACGGTCACAACCTAGAAAATGCCTTAGAGCGTGCCGCTGATGCACTTCGCCTTCCAGCGTGGGATGCGGATGTAAGCAAACTATCAGGTGGTGAACGCCGCCGCGTGGCGCTGTGTCGCCTGCTTCTAGAGAAGCCTGAAATGTTGCTTCTAGACGAACCAACTAACCACTTGGACGCAGAATCAGTCGCATGGCTAGAGCGCTTCCTTCACGATTATGAAGGCACCGTGGTCGCTATTACCCACGATAGATACTTCCTTGATAACGTAGCGGGTTGGATTTTAGAACTAGACCGTGGTGAAGGTATTCCATGGGAAGGTAACTACTCTTCATGGTTGGAACAGAAAGAAAACCGACTTGAACAGGAAGAGCGCACCGAAACGGCGCGTATGAAGAGCATGAAACAGGAACTTGAGTGGGTTCGCTCTAATCCAAAAGGTCGTCATGCTAAAAGTAAAGCTCGTATGGCTCGCTTTGAAGAACTATCTACCAGCGACTACCAAAAACGTAACGAAACTAACGAACTTTTCATCCCGCCAGGTGAGCGCTTAGGTGACAAGGTTATTGAAGTAAGCAACCTTAAAAAGTCTTATGGCGATCGCGTTCTTATCGATGACTTGACGTTTAAAGTACCAAAGGGTGCCATTGTAGGTATCGTTGGTCCAAACGGCGCGGGTAAATCAACCTTGTTCAGAATGCTCACTGGTGCTGAGCAACCTGATTCAGGTACCATCGACTTAGGTGAAACCGTTCAAATTGCTGCGGTAGAACAGTTCCGTGACCACATGAACGAAAACAACACCGTTTGGAAAGAAATTTCTGACGAGCAAGACATTATTCGTATTGGTAACTTTGAAATTAACAGCCGCGCATACTGCAGCCGATTCAACTTCAAGGGCACCGATCAGCAGAAGTTTATTAAGGACTTGTCAGGTGGTGAGCGTAACCGTGTTCACCTTGCGAAACTGCTTAAAGCGGGCGGTAACGTATTACTACTGGATGAGCCAACCAACGACCTTGACGTAGAAACACTTCGAGCCTTGGAAAACGCATTGTTGGAATTCCCTGGTTGCGCTATGGTTATCTCGCACGACCGCTGGTTCCTAGACCGTGTGGCAACACATATCATGGATTACCGCGATGAAGGAAAGATTAATTTCTTCGAAGGCAACTACTCAGACTACGAGAGCTGGTTGAAGCAAGAATTTGGACAAGATGTGGTTGAACCGCACCGCCTTAAATATAAGCGTATGTCTAAATAATACGAAAGCAGAGATATAGAGTGTTATAACTCTAAGCTGACATCAGGAGCCGCTATCATCGATAGCGGCTTTTTTATTTGTCTGCTTTTCATTGCGAACGAGCGCAAATTAGCCAATACTGAAACCGAAGACGAACACTAGGTATATGAGTAATGACAGACAAGCGCCAATTTCAACGGGTGTCACTGAATGTAAATGGCACGCTGGCACATAATGATATCAGTATTGACGTAGTAGTTAGCGACGTATCACTGCAAGGTATCAAGCTCCAGGCAACGGAAAATGCGCTTTCGACCTTACCGTTTGACAGTCATGATCCTTATACAGCTACCTTTCAGGCAAATGAAGACAGCCCAGTAATAACTCTTTCTATTTCGCAATTGTATCGACATGCCGACAGCAGAAAAGAAAGGGTGTCATTAGGCTGTAAAGTAGAGCGAATGGATGTAGACAGCATTAGCGCTCTTCGCCGTTTAATTACCTTAAACAGCGATGACGCCAGTATTGATGAGAAAGACTTGAATGCATTAGTTAATGCGGTTTATCAGGCGCCACATTAACCTTTAAAAAACGCGTTTCACTCGTTTAAAGCAAGAAAGGCCCGTTCAATAGGCCTTTCAATCTAACTTGCACCGTCAACACTTTACTTAAATATTGGGCCTCCCCTTACTCCAGCGCGTCTAGCGCTTCGGATAAACGCGCTACCGGTACCACTTTCATGCCATTAATGGCTTGCTTAGGTGCATTAGCTTTAGGCACAATCGCACGCTTAAAGCCATGTTTCGCAGCCTCGATGATGCGTTCCGTTCCATTGGGAACTGGACGAATCTCACCGGCGAGCCCTACTTCACCGAACACAATTAAGTCACGAGGCAAGGAGCGATTTCGAAAGCTAGAAATCATCGCTAAGAGCAAAGCCAAGTCCGCACTGGTCTCAGAAACACGTACACCGCCCACTACGTTCACAAACACGTCTTGGTCGTTCATTTGCACGTTGCCATGACGGTGAAGTACTGCTAACAGCATAGATAAACGGTTCTGATCCAACCCCACAGCAATTCGTCTTGGGTTAGACATTTGCGAGTAATCCACTAGTGCCTGTATTTCCACAAGTAGCGGGCGTGTGCCTTCCCAAATTACCATCACGCTCGACCCCGGCGTTTCGTTGTCTCCTCGACTTAAGAAAATGGCAGAAGGATTACTCACCTCTTTTAGGCCCTTCTCAGTCATCGCAAATACACCGAGCTCATTTACTGCACCAAAACGGTTTTTATGACTTCGAAGCGTACGGTAACGTCCATCACTTTCCCCTTCCAGCATCATCGAACTGTCGATACAGTGTTCAAGTACCTTCGGCCCCGCTAAGTTACCGTCTTTGGTTACATGGCCTACAATAAACATAGCGATATGGTTTTGCTTAGCAAAGCGTGTTAAATACGCAGCGCTTTCGCGTACTTGCGACACACTGCCGGGCGCAGACTGCACATCTGACACATGCATAACCTGAATTGAATCGATGACCATGATTTTAGGCTTTTTCGTGAGCGTTAAATCGCAGATTGTTTCCACATTAGTTTCGGCAAGCATCATCAATTTGTCGTCGGGAAGGTTTAATCGCTTTGCTCGCATAGCAACCTGCTGCAGCGACTCTTCCCCTGTAACGTAGAGCGCAGTTTCACTTTTTGCCATCTGACACATAACTTGAAGCAAAAGCGTACTTTTACCTGCACCTGGCGACCCACCAATTAGCATAGCTGCGCCAGGGACTATTCCGCCCCCTAACACTCTATCGAGCTCTTTAAATGTTGACGAGAATCGCGGTAGTGATTCGAGATCTATTGCATTTAAAGTCTCTATTTTGGCAGCGGTTTGCCCTGCGTAACCTGACGTGGTTTGGCGCGCGACACTTTTGGCACTTGCAACCACAAACTCACTTATTGTGTTCCACGCTTTACATTCCGAACATTGCCCCTGCCAACGAGGAAACTCTGCCCCGCAGTCAGAACACACATAAGCAGTTTTACGTTTTGCCATATTCCAGTTTTATCCGATGATTAAAAAGAGTATTCTACCACTTAACAACGGTGATTTAAGCACAAACCTACGGTCAGTTTTCGATTAACCCCCCCCCCAAAAGTCTAACAACTTTCTGGGTTAATGAGTTTTGCTGATTTGCCGATAACAACTAAAATAATGATACTAAACAACAAAGTTGCGCATTCATGAGTCAAGATTTAAAGCAATATGCTGAAATAATTGAACAGCTAAAGCCCATGGTTAATGAGCCTGAATTTAACCAGGTATTGCTTCAAACAGCTTCTGATGTGCCAAAGGAAAAACGCTTTTTAATTAAAATGGAAGTCAAGCGTTTAGCCAAACCTTGCATGCGCACCATAGATTTGCGCGGTCATGTTGACGGAAAGTGCAAGAAATACGTGCACGAAGGGCGAAGCCACTACATGGATGACGTTGCCGTTGATAAGTTTGAGGAACAGCTGCGCGTTTTTGGTCGATACACTTATGGTGTGTATGAGGCTGTTCAAAACACTGAAAATAACTTCCGTTTAATGCGTGAAAAAGAGCTTGCTCAAGAACGCGCAGATAAAGAAAACCCAGAAATTAAAAAGCGCTCAGCCGTTTTAGAACAATTCAAAGTTCCTACTGTAAACCTTCTCGACTATAGACAGCGCAATACGGAACGCATGAACTTCGCGGTTGCAGTGGAAATAGTAAATAGCGCCAATCAGTCTATGCGCGGTTTAAGTGTCGATATTTCCCTTGAAGGCTTGCAAGTCAAACTCTCAAAAGACTCATTTTTCAAAAAAGACGAAACCCTTTTTATCTTCTTTAGGGGTCTAGAGTCTGAGTTTGCCATGGATAAAAAAAATGGCATTGCATATAAGCTTATAAAAGTTATTACTAAAAATGATGTTAACTACCTTGCCTTGCAGCGCGATAAAGAAAAACCCAGCCCTGCTTTCGACAAGTTTTTAGAAAGCTTCATTCACGGCAATAAACGCCGATACAAAGTGAATATGAGCAACACCATCGAGGCAATTACTAGTAAGATTTGTGAGCAGTACTTTTCACCTCGAAGCCCTACGCTGCCGGTTTACATAGACGTCGTCAATAAAACTATGATCCCCCGGTTTGCTATGGTTAACGAAGTTAACAGAGAGACGGTACAGTATTGGCAAGATGAAGAAGATAACTGCCGATTGAACTTCTTGTTAACGCAAGAAAGGCTCATGCGCTTGTTGCAGAAGTCGGAAGAAGTAAGAGAAATCTTCGTATTTAGTTTTACACATTTACAAAATGACAAGGTTTACTTTTACTCTGCATCTTATGAAGAGCTTAAGCAGAAGGATGTGCTTACTCGTGTATTTTTGGGGTTTGGCTCGAAGAAAGCGAGTTGGCGTGTATTCAAAATAACCCTAACAGACATGGATCCCGAACAGGCTCACATTCCTCTTTCAATTCCAGATTCTGTAGGCAATAAGGTTAAAAAGCTTAACACTCCGCCATCTGCAAGGTTAATGTCGAAACTGAAAAACCTACGTTTTTTAGCACACGTAACTGACGTAACCTCAGTAACAGGGCAAGAGACCTACAACGAATTTAAGTTTAACCGAGAGAACCTCTCTCACTTGCGAAACTTTGGGCACCCGCGCAATCGTGCTCCGTCGAATGTTCAAGTGGTTAGGTTTAAATATGAAGAACAGCGTATCGAGAGTCGTTATCAGCTAAGAACTCAAATTGAAGCTCGATTCAATAATGAAGATGTCGTGCATAAAGGGATCAGCGAAGACATATCAGTTCACGGACTCGGTCTTCGAATAGAACTCAGCAAAGAATATAAAGGTAATTTAGAAGGTAAAGTAGAAGTAGCTTTCCCACGACTTCAGGAGATTGCCAGTTCGTTTGATGTCATGCATCTACAATACGAAATTATTTATCACAATGTCGACAAGAACATACTTCACCTAAAAACTATGCCGGGCGACGAAGGTAAAGGTGCTCGAAACTTCTTTGAAGAATTAATTAAAAAGAATAAGGGCAACCTTAAAGTAGACATTGACGAAGAAGAAGTACCAGGCATGGGGCAAGCGCTTCGTTGTATCAATGCGAGAAATGCCACTTCCCTTTCCTTCTTAATGAGTAAGGAAGGAGTTCGCTACACACCTCAAGCCTGTATTGTTGGTAAGCAAGACGAACGCATTACCACACTGACCACTCAATACGCGGAACGTGGGAAAGTGAATCTAGAGTTTCTTTTCAGAGACAGAAAGCAAGACATACCTTTTGTACAAAGTGGCATTAAGGCAGTTAAGCTTGAAAATATGCCTCTGCGACAAGAGTTATTCATCTCGTTTGATGCATCTCAAAAAGAGCCGCGAATGGCTATCATTCCACGCTATTCTGATAAGTTTGAGAATAACGAGCAGCGCAGAGCTTTTATTAGAGAAGCCATGGTTCGCGGCCAGTTCGTGGCCATTCATGTAATGCTTACCACTACGGGTAAGCCTGACATGACCATGCTACAAACCGAAATCAATTACGTCACCATGTATGCCATGCATAGAGCCCGTGAGCTAGAGAAGAAAATGTGGAGTATTGCTGCGTGCTCGCATCTCATTGATGTAACAGACGAAGTGCTCATACGGTACGGGTTCACAATGGAAGACATCACAGCGAATAAGACGCTGAAAAGCACCGTTCAACCTAAAGCCATAGCGCGCAACGCTTAGTTGTACTGGTTTACATATGCTCGATATAGTTATACTAGTTAACATGAGCTCACGCTTGCAGATTATCTTAAGTCGGTGAGTCTTGAATCGAAAGCATTAAGATACATGTGGCGTGTGGCCTGTAACTAGTGTCTGGTGACAGGTGAAATATAAAGTGTGAAACGCTAGCTTTATCTCCTTCAAACTAGCGCGTCAATTACAGATTTTGGTTGGCTATTTATTCAGAAAGTAAAGAAGGCTGTGCAAACTACCAATTCTTATCGCCACATCTGCTTTTTCGTTAACTAATGGTTTACCGTGACATGCTACACCTAGCGCAGACTCAGCCATCATAACTAAATCGTTAGCACCATCCCCCATAGCAACCGTTTGTTCGGACGCAATTTGCCACTTCTCTGCAAGGGCTTTAACGGTACGCGCTTTAACCTCTGCATTGACAATTTCACCTTCAACTTTTCCCGTTAACTTTTCGTTTTCCACAGCGAGAGTATTGGACACCGCGAAGTCTAATCCAAGCCTCGCTTTTAAATGGTCAGCGAAAAATGTAAAGCCACCCGAAGCTATCGCCAACTTCCAATTATGCTGCTTTAAGTGAGTAAGTAAGGTTTGTATGCCTGGCATAATGGGTATGCTGTCACGAATTTGATTAAGGTGACTGACTGGTACTCCTTCTAAGCATGCCACCCTGTGCGTCAAACTATCGTTAAACGCAATCTCTCCTCGCATGGCTTTAGCGGTAACTTCTGCCACTTGCTCACCAACACCTGCTAACTTAGCTATCTCATCAATACATTCGATAGCGATGACGGTGCTGTCCATGTCCATGACCAGTAACCCGGGCTCGGATAATGATGGCCTTGTGGCTTGGAGCCCAATGTCCACGTTATATGCCTGAGATACATCACCGAGTAGCGGCTTTATTTGGTCTAGTTCAGCGCGATGCATGTCACCTCTAACCTCAATAACATCATCTCCAAATTGTTTATGCAAATGATGGAATGCAATCGTCACAGGTGTAAAAACGTCTTTAAGCTTATTCAAAACGCTTTGTAGTAAATAAGGAGTCACAGCTTGACCAATTACAGTCAACGTATGCGAGTACGTACTATCGTCGTGCTTATTGTTAACTACATAAGACAAAGATGAAGCTAGGTGGATTTCGTCATTATTGATATTACTAAGAAGAGTGTCTTTCATATCGCACACAGAAACTGCGGTGTTTGGCAAATGGTGCTCTAATGCTAACCAATTAGACTAACTAATAAAATATCTCCTTTTAAATTATTTCGAATTATCCTACTGTTAGGCAACCCTCGTGACTTTATGGAAATGCGAATTGGTAGACGGGCTTAGTAAAGCAACTTCACAATCAAATAATGACTCTCATTCTTTGTACACAGTTTTGAAGCGATTATTCCATACAATAGTAGTGAGTACGGTTTTTGCCTTGATTGTTGTATTGCTTTTACTCTTTCAACAATACCAAAATGACTGGCTCACTGTGCAAACTCGCTTCTCGGGAGAGAGCATAGCGAGGCAATACGCAAAATTGCTACAGCCAGCCTTTATTGCTGATGCACTTACTAACCAAGAAACTGAAATTGACGCTGAGGCAACGCTATCAAATACGCTTTCTCAACGGGAATATATTGAAAGTGTCGCCTCTATTTTAGTCAATGAGCCACACATTCTAGCCTTATCTGTGTTTGATAAAGATGGGAGGTACATTGCCCCTCTACCACAAATCGACAGTGTGGTATCACTGAGCCAATCGCAAAGCGTAACACCTCTGACCTATGTCGGCGTTATTAGTGACGAGGATGATAATCTTCTCGGTTACGTGAATATTCATATGAATACTCAGGCAGTATTAGAAAGTCCCCTTACATTGCGTTATCAACTGGCACTTATTGCCAGCATTCTTATATTCTTAGCCCTTATGCTTGGCATTTACCTAACCCGAGCATTTTATAAATCTCGCCCTTGGTTTATTCAGGTAATTGAGTCAAAAAGAAATAAAGAAAAGCGCTAAAGAGGGAAATCAGGGGTTTCTGCTTCGCCGTCAGTATTGATTTTGAAAAGTCGATGATAATTAGCTGTGGTAGTGGAAACTATTTCCTCACACGACACGTTAAAAATATTACTCATTACGTCGACAACATCCGATAAATAACCCGGTTCGTTAGCCTCTCCCTGTCTACCGCACATGGGCATATCTGGGGCATCAGTTTCTAAGAGCAATCTATCAAAGTGGTGCTCTAACAGAAATCCAAGGGTATTTCGCGTCTTTTGTGCTCGTTCGTAGGTAATGGTACCACCTATTCCCAAGTACATTCCTCGTTCAATGTACCCTTTGGCCGCCTCCACACTACCAGAGAATGCATGTACAACGCCGACACCTTGATACTTGGCTTGCTTAAGCCCTTCAAGCAGTAAATGATGGCTTTTCCTGTGATGCAGAATAACAGGGAGCGATGCTTTATCAGCTAGTTTCAAATGAGTTTGTAACACTTCCTTTTGAAGCGCTAACGGCACACTTATATGACCGTCTATACCTGTCTCTCCCACCGCTTTTACCGATGGGTGTAGATTCGTAACAGCAGCTTTAAGCTGTTCAAGATTTTGGATTAGGGTCTGGTCATTTGTATCGCGCGCTTTTACTGCATCGTCACGACCGCTACCAGTTAGAAAATAAGGGTGAAGACCAAGAGCAGTGTCGATGGGAAGAAGATTTCTGTATTGTTCACTGAGCGCCTGTAACGCTTGCCACGACTGCGGATTAATACTTGGCGCCATGATACGCGTAACACAAGCCCCCTTAGCGTTCTGCAACGCTATATGAAGGTCCTTTTTCTGTGCAAGTAGGTCAAGGTGGCAGTGGCTGTCGATCATGGCTTAAGTGCTTCCTAACTCCCTGCATCTACTCACGCTAATGGTATCTGCCAGTTATACGCTGCCAAACACAAGTAGCTGTATGACTCACTGAACACATGCGCCGAATTCAGATTGAAATGAAAACAAGTGATCAAACGGAGCTTTAAGGCATCAAGCGCTGTGTCGCCCAGACACCATCTTCGGTTTTATTGTATTCGAAGCGATCGTGAAGTCTATCTTCTCCACCCTGCCAAAACTCAATTTGATGAGGCACAATTCGAAAGCCGCCCCAAAAATCTGGCACAGGCAATTGCTTGTTAGCAAACTTATCTTTTAACTGCTTAAACTGCGTAAGCAAAAGCTCTTTATTGCCAATTGGCTTGCTTTGCTTTGATGCGTACGCCGCTAGTTGACTATCTTTGGGACGAGAGAAGAAATAGGCGGCATTTTCAGAAATGGACAGTTTTTCAACGCTACCACAAACGCGAACCTGACGTTCCATAAAAAACCATGGAAAGTGACACGACACTTTAGGGTTAACGGCTAACTCTTGCGCTTTCCGGCTTCCCAAGTTTGTGAAAAACACAAAACCTTTTTCGCTCACATCTTTTAGCAAAACGATTCGCTGTGAGGGTTGACCACTTGCATCAACGGTAGCAACCGTCATAGCGGTAGGATCAGGAATTCCAGCGTCAATGGCGTCTTTCAACCATTTATCAAACAGGGTAAATGGGCTTGAAGTAATATCTGACTCGCTCAAACTGCCCTTTGAGTACTGCCTGCGCATATCTGAAATTGCCATATACCGCTCCTAAAAAGAGTTTGTTATGCTGCTGGTGTTGTTGAAAAACCGAATAGTAAATGGCTGAGTAAATGCTCGAATAAGCACATTTACCTCAGAGAGTTGCCCAGAAGCCATCGAGCTACAACATTGGGCAAAACGCCAACTAACAGTACTTTCTAATATAACGCCAGTTGCAGCTGACTAGCGTAATAAAGATAATATAAGCTTGGTTTAGAAGTTACTGTCGTCACCGTAACCCAATGAACGCAAAGCTCGCTCATCGTCTGCCCAGCCTTGCTTCACTTTAACCCAAAGCTCTAGAAACACTTTGTTGTCGAACAAGTTTTCCATATCTTTACGCGCTTGTTCGCCAATGGTCTTCAAATGCTTACCGCCTTTACCGATGATCATGCGTTTTTGCGTTTCACGCTCTACCAAAATCAGTCCGCTGATACGATAAACACCATTGTCAGCCATTTTAAACTGCTCAATTTCCACCGTGGTAGAGTAAGGCAACTCATCGCCCGTAAAGCGCATAAGCTTTTCGCGAATGATTTCGGCAGCCATAAAGCGGCTTGAACGGTCAGTGATGTAGTCTTCCGGGAAGAAAAACTCACTTTTTGGCAGCGACTTGGCTACCAACTCTCTAATTTCATCAACCATTTTGCCTTGCTTGGCACTGATAGGAATCATGTGCTCAAACGAATGCTTTTCGCCAAGCTTCTTAAGGTGAACCATAAAGTTTTCTTTATCTTCAACCTTATCCATCTTATTTACGATGAGGTAGCAAGGAAGGTTTGCTTGCTTAACCTTACTTAACACCATTTCATCTTCGGCGTTGAATCTATCGCCTTCAACGACAAATAACACAAGACCAACTTCCGCCAACGAGCTTGATGCCGCGCGGTTCATGTAGCGATTAATCGCGCGCTTCTCGTCTTGGTGAAGCCCCGGAGTATCAACGTAAATTGCTTGATAATCACCGTCGGTATCTATACCTAGAATGCGGTGGCGAGTGGTTTGCGGCTTGCGTGAAGTAATACTTACCTTTTGCCCTAGCAGTCGGTTAAGTAACGTAGATTTACCCACATTAGGGCGGCCCACTATGGCAACTAGGCCACAGCGAGTTTGAATATCAGGCATTTCTGGCAAGTTCGATTCATCATGCGTTGTCATCAAGCTTCTCCAATGTTAAACGAGCAGCTTCTTGTTCTGCTTTTCGGCGGCTATTGCCAGACGCCACTACGGCTTCAGGAAGACTTTCTACTTTGCAGCTTACTTCGAATGTTTGTGCATGATCTTTTCCTGAGATAGACAACACTTCATAGGTCGGCAGCGCTTGTTTGCGGCCTTGTAAAAACTCTTGAAGACGTGTTTTGCTGTCTTTAGGGTGGGCGTTAGGGTCTAATTTGTTTATGCGGGTTTCCCATAAACGGTCTATAACGCCTCGTACCTCGTCCATACCTGAATCAAGATAAATGGCACCTAAAATAGCTTCAACTGCATCAGCCAGAATCGAACTTCTGCGATGACCACCACTTTTGAGCTCACCAGGCCCCAAGTTTAGCAGTTCACCCACACTGGCTTCCTTTGCAAGTTCTGCCAGTGTGTCTCCTTTAACCAAGGTAGAGCGCATTCGGGTAAGCTTGCCTTCAGGTACGGTTGGAAAACGTTTAAACAGCGTTTCCCCGACAATCATGCCTAATATAGCGTCGCCTAAAAACTCTAAACGTTCGTTGTGCTGCTTGGCTGCACTACGGTGAGTAAGTGCTTGTTCCAATAAAGATTCATTGGTAAATGTGTAGCCTATCGCCTTGTACAGACGACGATATTTATCAATTCCCTGCATTAATGAATGCCACCTGCTCGCTCAAATCGAACACCTGTTGGTACCCACGTTGGAAGGAAGTCTGACGGGCTGCGCTCAAATTCAAATGAAATCCAAATCGCCACCGCTTTTCCAACCAAGTTTGCATCTGGCACAAAACCCCAAAAACGGCTGTCGCGGCTGTTGTCACGGTTATCGCCTAACACGAAATACTGGCCTTCTGGAACAATCCACTCGTTGCTGCGTGTGCCAGGCTGGGTATAAAAATTAACCGGCGATATCTCGCGCACTGGGTGGCGCAAAATGTCATGCTCTACCGTGCCTAAATCTTCGGTGTAACGCATAAGTTGCGCCATGTCCTGTACGAATTCACCGCGCTCTTGGAATGTTAGCGGTACCGCTTTTAATTTAGAACAGTCGTTACCAGACTCACACTTAGGTTTGATGTAAACCTGCTTGTTTTGATAAACCACTGTATCGCCCGGCAGACCGATTACTCGTTTGATGTAGTCGATTGATGGGTCTTCAGGATATTTGAAAACCACCACATCACCACGCTCAGGAACACCGGTTTCAATGAGCTTAGTTCTGAAGACCGGGTCTTTCACGCCGTACGCAAACTTTTCAACCAAGATGAAGTCACCAACCAGTAAGGTAGGCATCATAGAACCTGATGGAATTTGAAAAGGCTCATATAAAAAAGAGCGCAATACCAAAACGAATGCAATAACAGGGAAAATCTGTTGCGAAGTATCAACTAAGTACGGCAGTTGAGGATCTTCTCCATAGCGCGCCCCTTCTGCGGTTGCCGCAGCCTGTAAACGTGCTTTTCGCTTTGGCGCAAACACTAGGCTATCCACTAGCCAGATTAATCCTGTTATTAAGGTGAGTGCCACCAAAATCAAGGAGAAGTAATTCGCCATTATTTGCCCACCTTCAATACTGCAAGGAACGCATCTTGTGGCAATTCAACATTACCCACTTGCTTCATTCGCTTTTTACCTTCTTTCTGCTTTTGAAGTAGTTTCTTCTTACGGCTTACGTCACCGCCGTAACACTTCGCGATTACGTTTTTACGTAGCTGTTTAACTGTACTTCTTGCAACAATATGGTTACCGATAGCCGCCTGAATAGCGATATCGAACATTTGTCGTGGAATAAGCTCACGAAGCTTTTCTACCAGCTCACGACCACGACCTTGAGAGTTTTCTCTGTGCGTAATTACCGCCAACGCGTCTACACGTTCACCGTTAATAAGAATATCCACACGCACCATGTCTGAGGTCTGGAAACGCTTGAAATTGTAATCAAGCGACGCGAAACCACGGCTGGTAGATTTCAAACGGTCGAAGAAATCGAGCACCACTTCTGCCATAGGTAGTTCGTAGGTTACCGCCACTTGCTTACCGTGGTATGTCATGTTGGTTTGCATACCGCGCTTCTCAACACAAAGCGTAATTACGTTGCCTAGGTATTCTTGTGGCACAAGAATGTTAGCTTCAACCATAGGCTCACGAATTTCCGCAATATCGTTTACCGGAGGTAGCTTAGCTGGGCTATCCACGGTAAGGGTTTCGCCCTTGGTCGTTTCTACTTCGTAAATTACCGTAGGCGCAGTAGTGATAAGACCCAAATCATATTCACGTTCTAAACGCTCTTGAATGATTTCCATGTGCAGCATGCCAAGGAAACCAATACGGAATCCAAAACCTAGCGCTGCAGAGCTTTCTGGCTCATAGAATAGTGAAGCGTCGTTCAGGCTTAATTTCGCCAAGGCGTCACGGAAGTCTTCGTAGTCATCAGAGCTTATTGGGAAAATACCGGCATAAACCTGAGGTTTAACCTTTTTAAAGCCTGGTAGCATTGCGTCAGCAGGCTCGCGTGCCAAGGTAATGGTGTCGCCCACTGGTGCGCCTTGGATATCTTTGATCCCAGCAATAATAAAGCCTACTTCACCAGCTCTTAATGTGCCCGTATCAAGTGGCTTAGGCGTAAATACACCGATTTTGTCAACCTGATGCGTTTGACCATTCGACATGATTTGAATCTTGTCTTTTTTGGTCAGCTGGCCTTCTACAATACGTACCAGTGAAACAACGCCTTGATAGTTGTCGAACCACGAATCGATGATTAGCGCTTTAAGTGGCGCTTCGCGGTTACCTTCTGGCGGCGGGATTTTATTTACAATGACTTCAAGTACATCTTCAATACCGATACCGGTTTTTGCTGAGCAGCGCACAGCGTCCAGTGCATCTATACCAACAATATCTTCAATTTCTTCTGCAACGCGGTCTGGCTCAGCCTGAGGAAGGTCGATTTTATTTAGCACAGGCACCACTTCCATATCCATCTCGATAGCGGTATAGCAGTTTGCCAATGTTTGTGCTTCTACGCCCTGACCTGCATCAACAACTAATAGCGCACCTTCACAGGCAGCAAGTGAACGAGATACTTCATATGTGAAATCAACATGTCCTGGGGTGTCGATGAAGTTAAGCTGATAAGTTTCACCGTTGCGCGCTTCGTAGTTCAGCGTCACGCTTTGCGCTTTGATAGTAATACCGCGCTCTTTTTCCAGGTCCATTGAGTCGAGAACCTGCTCAGCCATTTCGCGGTCTGTTAGCCCTCCACAATGCTGGATTAGACGGTCTGACAGCGTAGACTTACCGTGGTCAATGTGGGCGATAATACTGAAGTTACGAATGTGCGATTGTTGCATAATGCTGGAAATTACCTGCAGAAAAATTCATTAAACAAAAAATGCTGCTTGCCTTGCTTCAAGGGTTATACGCAGCGCGTGCGGATTTTACCCATTTCTGGCGCGAAAAGCGAATTGACGTAGCGGAAAATTTACTACTTAAAGCAAACATAGCAAATGGGAGTGGCAACCTGACGTGACTTTTACGTCCTATATCAAAACCTAGCTAATTTCATGAATCGGGTTAACGCACTTCAATGACGCTTTAAATCACCTAAAAGGTTGCGTTACGCCCTTCGGTAAAGCAGAAATCTATTGGCCGCTCTCTTGTTGACTTAACAAAACGGGTTGATATTTTGTTCGCTCTACACGATGTAACTTGTAAGCAATCAACTTATAAGTAATGAAGGTTACTAAGGCGCTGGGCAGCATTGCCCATAACTCGTGATTAAAGCTTGTCGTGCTGAGCACCGACATCGACGCAGAATATGACCCAATGAACGCGATAAGTGGCAACAAATATAACCATGCAGACGCGCTTAAAATACCAGCTTCAGGAATTCCCACAGTGACTTGCTGACCAATCCGCACTGGAACTGGAGTACGCAGCGTTAATTGCTGTGTTTTCGGAGCAATAGCGCGAGAAATAACACCTGTCCCACAATCACTTTGCGCCTGACATGCATTACAAGTCGTTTTAATTGCCGCTTCTACGGTAACTGAATCACCATCAACGGCAACCACTGTGGCAGTTTCTCTAATCATTGTTACTCAAACGCGAATCTATTAATTTATACTGCTGATAGGCCGTAAAGACGTTGCAATAGCGTTTGCTGTTTGCAACGGAATTTCTCCCACCACTGTCACTTGTGCTTTGCCGTCAGTTAAGGTTAAAAACGTACTCACTTCATTGCGCAGCGCGAGTGTTTCACCTAAAGCATCTTCCGCCGGCTGAACATAAACAGAGACGTCCACAAGCCCATCTGAAAAAAGTTTATATTCTACAACTTGACCTGTTAAGGCCAGTCGTCTTGTATCTTGCTTGATTTCTCGCATACCTGCCGGCAGATAGGTGACGTCCCATTTGTGTGCACGGTTTGGCGCATTGCTCAGCGCCATGGGCGCAGGTAACGATGCCGAATTAATTCGTGAGAAATATTCAGCGGGCTCAGGCGATATCGCAAATGCGGTAACCTGAATCTGCTCCAATAGCGCTCCTTGCAAATCAAGCATGTTCAGTTTGAGCAACATACCAGACGACTCATCCAGCCACAGTTGATAGCCAAAACGCGTGTTATCTCGGCTGACTATTCGAATTTGCTGTGCTGAACGTCCTGCCACACGAGCTCTCCCTACTGCTACGAACTCGTAAGCTTCAGCAAGCTGCTCTGGGTGGTAGAGTAGTGCGCTAGGGATAGGCCCATTGATATGCTTAGAACGCAAACTGTAAGGTTGAACATCTGGTTCAAACACACTTACCACATCGTTTACGCGAATAAGTTCACGTCCGGGTCCATTCTGAAGGTTCAGTTGTTCAAGCTCGGAACCATCTTCCATAATTGCGTGACGCCACAAGTACGGGATGGTTTCTTTGCCTGCGACAGTTTGAACAAACGATACTTGGAAGTTGGCGTTAGTAATAATATTTTGAAGCTCGGCGAGCCACTGGTTAGCCGATTGTGGCTGTTGCACCTGAGACGCAGTTGCACGTTGCTCTTCACGAACCTGCTCTTCTACCGCCTCTCTCTGCTCAGAAAGTTCTTGCTGGTCAACCTTAATAGAGGCTTCTGAATTAGCTTTTAATTCCGTGTTATTTTCACTAGAGGACAGTACAGCTATGCGAGAAGATTCTGCTTCTTCCACAGAAGAAGTCTGAGCCACCGCCGGCTGAACCCCCAAGCCCGAAATGAAAAAAAGTGCAAGAATAGATCTACAGCGCATTTTTCCCGCCTTAAAACAAACATACCAGCAGTATATGCTGGTATGAGTAAAATATGAAACCGAACCTACATCAGAATTCACATCATGTAGGTATGCTTCTATTAATTTTTGAGCTGACTAAGCAAATGACTATGGACGCTCCGGTCCGCTAGTCTCACTTTCGCCTTCGTCTTCCTGCGCTTGCTTAAGCTTAATTTGCTGCTCATGGTCAGCGATTAGCGCGTTAATTTTACGCTTTTTCTCAAGCATTTCATTCATGTCGTTACGTGGTAACGTTCTGGTCTGCTCAAGACTAACCGGAGACAATCCACCTTGCGGGGCAATCGTTGGCGCTGTCATGAAGGGCTCAGTAGGCGCTTCCTGGTTGGTGTATTGAACACCAAAGATAACTGCCACTGCCACCGATGCAGCGACTGCAAACTGCCCTGATTGTTTTGCAAAAGGAATAACATTGCCAACCAACGGTAGTGACTGCCAACGCGAGCGTTTAGGTGCGACGATAGCTGGCTCATTTTCAAGCGCAGCTGCTACGCTTGCAGTGATGTCCAACTGAGGAGCAACACTTGCTTCTTTTCTCATTGCACCGCGATACACATGGTAACGTTGCCATTTGGCCTGAAGCGCTTCATCCTGCTTAATTGCATCGATGATGTCATTGCCTTCTATCTCACCATCCATGAATGCGGACAATTTTTCTTGCTGTTGCGTCATATATTCATTTCCAGATCAAAGTGATCGTTAACTACCCTAACACAGCTGTTAGTCATCGTAGAAAAAAGAAAGTTCATCTTTTTTTGATTTTATTTCTTTTTAATTTTCTAACAGCGGTTGAATAACTTTATCAATCGCCTCTCGGGCCCTAAAAATACGGGATCTCACCGTACCCACGGGGCACGACATTACGTTCGCTATTTCTTCGTAGCTCAACCCTTCAATTTCACGCAATGTGATTGCCATGCGCAAATCGTCCGGCAGCTTCTCAACTACCTTAAACAGGGTTTCTTCAATTTCCTCAGATAACAGGCTTCGCTCGGGTGTTGATTGCTCTTTTAAAGCATCGCTACCTTCGTAAAAATCTGCTTCGTCAGCATCGACATCGCTTGCAGGCGGCTTGCGACCTTGAGATACAAGATAGTTCTTGGCGCTGTTTACCGCAATGCGATACAGCCAAGTATAAAATGCACTGTCGCCACGAAAATTAGGTAAGGCACGGTATGCTTTAATGAACGCTTCTTGCGTTACATCAGCAACGTCACCGGTATTTTTCACATAGCGAGAAACGAGATGCATTACTTTGTGCTGATAACGGGTTACCAACAAATTGAACGCATTTTTATCGCCACGCTGTACTTTTTCGACCAGTTGTTGGTCGGTTATCTGCTCGCTCATTCGAGCCATTACTCCCTACTTCAACTACACAATAGCTCTAACAAGCATGTGTGTAGACGCGTTCTTTTTACAAAAGTTCTGTAAAAGCATTAAATATTTTAAAAAATGCTTAAGTCAGGGGCCAAGAATTATTGTGTTTTGCCACTCATCCTTTAGACTTGCCGAACCTTTGCTCGTTTGAATTGATATAAAAATACATGAAATCTGTATCGTCTTCACTAACTTCCACATCAAATGCAATAGAACACCGTTGCGACGTATTGATTATTGGGAGTGGCGCGGCAGGATTAAGCTTAGCTCTTAAGCTCGCCGACCATTGTCAGGTTATTGTGCTTAGTAAAAGTGACCGCAATGAAGGCTCTACCCGTTATGCGCAAGGCGGTATTGCCGCAGTATTCGATGAACAAGACTCCATAGACGCTCACGTAAAAGACACGCTTGCCGCAGGCGCTGGGCTTTGCGAGGAGCCTGCTGTGAGATTCACTGCAGAACGAGCAAAAGCATCGCTTGAATGGCTAATAGGCTACGGCGTACCGTTTGATACAGAGAAAAGTGAATCTGGTGAAGAGCGCTTTCATCTAACCCGCGAGGGTGGACACAGCCACCGACGCATACTCCACGCAGCCGATGCAACAGGCGAAGCGCTTCAGATTACGTTGAATGATGCGGTATCGACGCATCCGAATATTCATGTATTTGAGCGTTATAACGCTATTGACCTAATCCCTTCTAAAGAAAAGAAAAACACTTGTGTTGGTGCTTATGTGTGGAACAGGCAACAAGAACACGTAGAGGTAATTCGTGCACCGTTTATTGCACTAGCGACAGGCGGTGGTAGCAAAGTATATCAGTATACCTCTAACCCCGATGTGTCCAGTGGTGACGGCATTGCTATGGCGTGGCGCGCAGGTTGTCGCGTAGCGAATATGGAGTTCAATCAATTTCATCCTACTTGTTTGTTCCACCCGCAAGCGCGCAACTTTTTAATTACCGAGGCGTTGCGCGGTGAAGGCGCGAACCTATGCCATGCGGATGGCACCCGCTTTATGCACAAATTCGATGAACGTGGAGACCTTGCTCCACGTGACGTAGTAGCCCGCGCAATCGACTATGAAATGAAGCGATTAGGCGCTGACTGTATGTATTTAGATATCAGTCATAAGCCTGCCGACTTTATCGTTAAGCACTTCCCTAATATCTATCGCAAATGTCGGTCTCTTGGTATCGATATTACCCGAGAGCCTATTCCTGTTGTGCCCGCAGCGCACTACAGTTGCGGCGGGGTAATGACTGACTTTAATGCCAAAACCGATTTGAATAATGTATACGCTATCGGCGAAGTGGCCTATACAGGGCTGCACGGTGCCAACCGCATGGCGTCTAACTCACTACTAGAATGTGTAGTATTCGCGAGTGCGGCTGCAGAAGACATTATTAAAAATCTGCCCAGTGCAGATTGTGAAGAGTCAATTGCGCCCTGGGATGAAAGTCAGGTGTCAAATTCTGACGAAGAAGTAATCATTCAGCATAACTGGCACGAACTTAGGCTGTTCATGTGGGATTACGTGGGCATTGTGCGAACAGATAAACGTCTTGAACGTGCCATGCGCCGCATTAAACTATTAGAGCAAGAGATCACTGAGTATTACTCACACTTCAGGGTCAGTAACAACCTGCTAGAGCTTCGAAATCTGGTTACCGTGGCGGAGCTTATTGTGCGATGCGCCATGGAGCGAAAAGAAAGCAGAGGGTTGCATTTCAATTTAGACCACCCTGAACAATTAGATAGTCCTGTTCCGACAATTCTTATACCCAGAAAACAACTGTCAGGTTCTGACGTTGGTTCGCTTATCACCCAGGACAGTTTTACCGACGCTGACTAAAGTAAAGGTAGGCGCTTAGGAATGGAGGAGGCAAATTGTACTGCCTCCACACTTAGCGCTTGTTAGGCAGTATCACCGTCAATTTAACTTATATCTAAAAAGAGAGCATAACAGCATGCTCTCTTCGTCATCTCTTTGGTTATCAGACTTCCCTACTCTACCTTTTGACAACTAACATTATTGTAAAAGTATTTTGGGTTAACTCGCGTTAAATGAAAGACTTGCGGTTAAATGCACAATGCTGTCGTCACTGTCAGTTACATCCAATAACACGCTATGCTCTGTTTTACAGTGTTGTTGAATATGGATATCAGCAGGCAAAAAAACCGGCTTTTTGAAACGACAGTATATCTCTTTCAACGTAGTAGATTGAGCATGTTCTTGGTGACTCACAAATACAGATACGGCACGTGATAGCGTCCACATTCCATGCGCTATCGGCCGTTTAAATCCGAACGCCTTGGCGGATATTGCAGATAGATGAATGGGGTTATAGTCACCCGAAAGCTTGGCATAGCGCCTGCCTGTATTAGAAGCAGCACTAATTTCGCCTATGAGCGCCCTATTCTCTAAGTCACAATCATCATGTAGGTCATTTTTAGCGCCAAGTGGTGCAACATGTACCGCTTTCACCTTCACCAAATAGCTACTTACTGCTCTATAAACAATGTTGCCCGCTTGCAATGCTTCCAACATGACGTCCACCTCCCAACCTCGGTTGTGAGGTCTTACCTCGTGAAAGCGCACGCGACATTCAAATGGCTCACTCAAATCACAGTGGTCTAACACCCATACTTTGTTGGCAGCATGAATAAGGCCCAGTAATGGAAATGGGCTCTGTTTGTCGAGCAAGCATTGCATTTGCAGTGGTAACGAGAGCATTTGAAGATAAAGAGGATGAGCGTGCTCACTAGCGGGCCAATCGACCTCTTGGCAAAAAGCAGCGTAATGCTTGTTGTCGACATTAAGCGTTTTCGTGTAGATGCGTTGAGGCAACGTAGGCGGTTTAAACTGCATAAGCTGCCTGGCGTCAACGCGTTTAAATAACGCTTTGGTATACTCACGAAACATCTATTTATTTCCTTTAAGGCGTTGCTTTTCGAGCCAGGATAATAGCTCTAGCCAACCGACGATAGTCTGCTTCACAGCACTCGCCTTTTAAGATCCAAGTTAAATGGCTATGGTCTTTTTCAAACCATTTGCGTTTTTGGCGCAGCACGTTAATACACAACCCCCAAGTAAAGAGCTGGGAAGAATGATGAATTTTCATCGATGTACCGTCGGCCTGAGCACTGGCTAACAGGCTTCGGCTCGGCGTCTGCGATGAAAGATTGCTGTCACCAACGACACGAATAATACCATCGTGGGTCAAAGAGAGAGCATATTGAATAGCAGAAATATTGTTACTAAACGCGTCATAGATACGCCAGCCAATCATTAATGTTGTTACCACAGTAACCACGGACAACACTATTGAGAAGCTCAGCCAAGACCAGACATATTGAGGAAGGCTACTTAAAGCCACTACAAAGCAAATAGCGACGCACACTTCCCCTAGTAACGTTCTAAATCTATTGTGAGTTAAACAAACTCTATACTTTGACACGATTAACAATAGTCGCCACCATGGCGGCTAGTTCTGGGTCATCACACTTTTGATGCCCCATGATCCATGCAAACAAATCGGGATCATCACTGGTAAGTAAGCGTTCGAATGTTTCTTGATCCTCATAACTCAATGAATCAAAAGCTTCTTCCACAAAAGGAAGCAAAAGTACGTCTAACTCCAGCATGCCTCTGCGGCACGCCCACTTTAATCGGGCTAATCTTTTTGGTTCAAACATATGTCTTTAATACCGTTTTTTATTCGCCATCAATAATACCATGCCCTACCCGTGAGGATCACTGCTCTTTTGGTCGGATAGGCAAACTAAATCACACTTAATCTTTTCGCATTGAGTGTGTTGCCCTTGAATATTGATGGTTTTACCATACGTTGAGTAAATACAGCGAATTTTACACGTGGTGAATATGACTTCTATCGCATCATTACAAAACCTTCCGAAAGAGTTTATGGTTAAACTTCCAAATACCATGATCATTTCTTTAGAAGGCGAGCAAGCCGACAGTTACTTACAAGGACAGATAACCGTTAACATCAACAAACTTGATGAAAAGACGGCCAGGCATTTTGCTCACTGTGATAACAAAGGTAAAACTTGGGCAACGGGATATGTGACTCGTCATATGAGTAAGCTATTGTTGGTGACCAACGATGACTCTGGCAGCCATTCATTAGCACAGCTCAATAAATATGGTGTGTTTTCAAAAGTCGATATTATTGACGATTCTCAATCATACAACGCTTACTTTATTTCACTTGAAGCTGCAAAAACTAACGAAGTTAAAACTGCTTTAAGCCAGCTTTTTCCTGGTAGTGAAATGACTAACCTGCTTGAGAGTGATTCAATTGACAATGGCTCTCTTCAAAAGGTCGAGAGTGAATGTGGCGTTGCTTTTTATGCCAATACCACCCGCCAGGGTCTCGTTGTGCTTTTGAATGACAGCGGCTCACAACTCATAAATACGTTAATAGAAACTCAAAGCGTACCTTGTTACTCTCAGGTCGTATTCGATGCTATTCAAATTGAGAGCGTTCATGCTTCAGTACAAGGGGAAGCAGTTGCGGAATATGTACCGCAAATGATTAACGTACAAGCCCTTAACGGTATCGACTTTGATAAAGGTTGTTACATGGGGCAAGAGGTAGTTGCACGAACTCGCTTTTTAGGAAAAAACAAACGTGCTGCCTATAGCTTTAAGCTAGAAGAAAACGTAAACATAAAACCTGGGGACACATTAGAGAAACAACTTGGCAAAAATTGGCGCATTGCGGGTAAGGTACTCAATGTTGCGACTCTCGATAACGAAACTTGGTTTATTGCAGTTTTAAATAACGACACAACCAGCGAAGATTTACACAGACTGGCTGATAATAATGCCATTACCTGTTACCCTAATACCTTGCCGTACAGTATTGAGCAGAAAGCTAGCAATATTGTGAAAAAACGTCGATAAGCAGTTTCTACTGCATTAATTTATTGCCCTCTTACGCAAAAGGGCCAAGATAGGATTTGTTATGACAATTACTTCTGACAGCGTTGTAACGCTACACTACACCGTATCTACCGAAGACGGCACAACGCTAGATTCTTCAGAAGGGAAATCGCCGCTAGTTGTGTTACTAGGCCGTCGTTTTTTAATCGAAGGACTAGAAGACGCACTTATCGGTAAATCGAAGGAAGATAGCTTCAACGTTTCTGTAAACCCTGAAAAAGCTTACGGTGAGCGTTCTGACGAACTTGTTCAAACCGTACCTCGTTCAATGTTTGACGGTATGGATGTTGAAGTGGGTATGTCTTTCCGCGCAACGACGCCACAGGGTGAACAATCGGTAATCATCATCGAAACAACTGACGAAGAAGTCGTTGTTGATGGTAACCACCCATTAGCCGGTATTCCGCTAACTTTCGATGTAACCGTTGTTGACGTTCGCGAAGCAACAAAAGAAGAGCTAGAGCACGGTCATGCTCACGGTGCGGGCGGTTGCGGCCACGATCACTAAGCCTCAGGGTTGTACCCTAGGGTAACAACGTGGAGTTTGTAAACTAAAAAGGGAGCCGGCGGCTCCCTTTTTCAATTGAAACAAGCGCGAACTGTAGCTATTAAATCGCGTCTTCGTTTTGCTCTCCTGTACGAATACGTACAGCAGTCTCAACGTTGTAAACGAATATTTTCCCATCGCCAATTTTGCCCGTTTTAGCAGACGTTTGTATGGCTTCCACCGCTTGCTCAACGCGGTCATCGTCTAACACAAGCTCAATTTTAATCTTAGGAAGGAAGTCAACTTGATACTCAGCACCGCGGTAAAGTTCAGTATGGCCTTTTTGACGGCCGAAACCTTTTACTTCTGACACAGTCATCCCTGCGATACCGACTTCAGCTAGCGCTTCCCTAACATCGTCCATTTTGAACGGTTTAATGATAGCTTCAATTTTTTTCATGACTACAACTCATCGTAGATTGTTGGAATTGGCACACGTTTATGCTGTGTACGCTGATAAATATAGAGCAATTTCTCTTCCACTTCCGCAGAAACTGGCTTACCTTCCAAAAAGTCGTCGATTTGGTCGTAAGACATACCCAATGCTTGCTCATCGGCTTTCTGTGGGGACAGGCTTTCTAAATCAGCGGTAGGCGCTTTAGTAATTACGTTATGTGGTGCACCTAAATGGGCTGCCACTGCACGCACTTGGCGCTTGCTTAAACCAAACAAAGGCGCGAGATCACATGCTCCATCGCCATACTTGGTGTAAAAGCCTGTAATATTTTCAGCTGAATGATCGGTGCCTAAAACGAGACCATCCACCATCCCCGCAATTTCGTACTGAATAACCATACGGGTGCGAGCTTTAACGTTTCCTTTAACAAAGTCTTGTTTCGCTTCGTTTTCAGGAAGAAGATTAGCACCTGAAAGTGCTTGTGAAGTTGAGGCATGAATAGCATCAGCACCAGGCTTTACGTTTACGGTTAACGAATGCGAGGGCTGAATAAAGTCGATAGACTTCTGTGCATCTTCTTCATCGGCTTGTGTATCATAAGGTAGGCGAACCGCGATAAATTGGTAGTTTTCGTGATGTTCAGCGTTTAGTTCATCCACGGCAATTTGAGCTAATCGGCCCAATGTGCACGAGTCAATGCCGCCACTAATGCCCAATACCAGAGAATTTAATCCAGAAGTAAGCAACTGCTTTTTAATAAATGAGACTCGACGTGCAACTTCATACTCCACGTCAATTTCAGGCAGCACTTTCATTTCATCAATAACTGCTTGTTTTTGCATTATAATATCCACGTATTTTTGAGGCGTCCTGGAACTTGATTCTACGACAATCTGACCGCAGATGTTAGTGGTATCCGCGCATCTGTTGAATTTGCAGACCTAGTATTGCCTCTCTTCGGCATTTCACGGTCAGCCATTCATTATTTTGATATGTTGAAGCTTAAGCGCAGCCATACTGTAAGTCATCACTCACAAGGCGTATGGGCGAATATGCGATTACACGGTAAAACATACCTTTGGCAACATATTTTAGTTTACCCTAAAATGAGAAGGAGTAGCGTAAATTTGTTGCGCTGCAAGATTACAATGGCGAAAGGCAACGCGAAACTAAGAGCGGCCTCATTATTCGCATATCTACACGTGGAAACTAACACTGTTTATGACAAGTACTAGGCGAAGATTAGGACTAACGAAAATGTCGAATCAACGAGGGCTCACCCTTCTTGAAATGCTTGTCGCTGTAGCTATTCTCGCCATTATTCTCACGACTGTAGCCCCTGGTATACAAAGCATTTTAATAAAAAATAGAATTACTTCAGACTTGAATAATTTAAGTGCCGTTGTTCAGCGTGCGCGTTTTTCCGCCGTTGATGAGCAAACTACGGTGTTACTTTGCCCGACTGAAAACTACACGTCTTGTGCGTCAAGTTGGCGAAATGCAAAAATGGTGTTCATAGACGCGAACGGAAATGGTAGCCGTGATAGCAACGAACCATTAATTGTGGCTGGCGATCCATTAAATAAAGCTAACTCCATTTTTGGCATTACCGGGAGTCTTACTTTCGACGAACAAGGTGGAATCGATAAAGCCGCAACCATTACTTTATGCCCCAGCGACAATGATGCTAATTATGCTTCAGCACTTTTGTTGTCGCTTTATGGCCGAATATCAGTGGCCGTTGACAGCGATAACAATGGTAAGAAAGAAGACCTAGAGGGCAATGAACTTACCTGCAGCTAAGGGTCACGCTACCGTTAATCGACTTTTCCGGTGAAAGTTTATTTTACTGCTTTTTCTACCAGCACTCTGTAGGTGTCAGTGCGTACTCACTTATCTTTATAACTCTGCAACTGTCCGTTGACGGCCTAGATGTCAGTGTAGCAACAATTTCGTACATTCCAGCATCATCAATTGTTTGTGAGATAGTTATGCTTGGCAGTTCAGATTGTGGCAAAGCACTAAGCGCCAAATACTCACCTGTTTCTAACCAGTTTCTCGACTGCAATGCTTGAGTAGTGAGTAAGTAAGCTTTGGCCTTATTGAGTTCGTTTAACTGCATACTGGTAGCTAGTGACGACACGGTGGCCACACCTATTAAGCCTACAATGGCCAATACAACCATTATTTCGACCAGTGAAAAACCTTTGACTGCGGGTCTTTGTGTACACACGTGATAAATCCCCTCCATGGTACAGCTATCTCTCCTTACAGATTTCAGTACATTGAGATTATCAATGTGAACGAGGCACGGTAACTGGACTTACGCATGGCTTTTCAATCCTTTACATCAAACATCAATATAAAAACGCCAGAACGGACGCTGGCAGGTTTTACACTTTTAGAAATGCTTGTCGTTCTAGCAACGATAGGTCTACTTTCGGTAATAGCGGCGCCCTCGTTTGAATCGTGGCAGGAGCGACATGCATTTAAACATGCTGCTACAAGCTTGGCATCTCTTGCGAAGCAAGCGCGAATGAACGCGCTGGTGCACAAAAAGAATATGTTTCTAATTGCTGAGGTTGAAGATGGTAAGTGTGTATTGTTGAGCGACGATGAGGCTTGCACTTGCTCTGACCGCCAAAGTTGTACATTGAATGACGTGTCTTTCGTAGTTCCTAGCGCACGGTGGGATTTAAAAATAAGCACAACTAACAATAGGAACAAGGTTATCGCGTTTAATAAAAATGGCACGCTTAACTTTGCCAGCAGTACAACACTTACGCTTTCAAGCCAGCGTTTTAACGCAAAACTAGTTATTAATTCGCTGGGGCGGATAAAACTATGTAGCTTACAGACCTTTTCAGGAATCGCACCATGTTAAGACATGATAAGCAGTGTAATCTTATCAAACGCTGTTATGGATACAGCCTTACCGAACTGCTAGTGGCCTGTAGTTTAGCAAGTCTAGTAATTGCTGCGGTTGCCACCCAAGCGGCACAATCCCACATCGCACATTCATCGATTCAGCACGCCACCAGCGTAGAAGACGATATGCGAGCACTGCAAAGCACAATCACACAACACCTAAGCAAGGCAGGTTATATATACTCTAATAATACCCTGTCGCCATTTTCCACGACCATTAGTGCAAGTGAACATTTTAAAATTACGACGGGTCACCGTGAAAGCGAGCCTGAAAATAGTTGTGTTATGTTCTCTTACGATAAGAATAGTGACGGTGTGGTGTCACTTAGTCAGGGAGAATGGTTTGGATACCGTTTAAACAATAAAGCCATCGAATACCGTGTTGCGGGGAATACATGTGATCAAAGTGGTTGGTTCGATTTAACCGATACCCAAACTACCGTTGCGACCAAGTTTAGTGTGAATCTGAAGCACGCTACTAGCTGGGGCAGTACTTACGAAATAGAAATAGCACTTCGCAGTAAGGTTGACCCCACCGTTACAAGTTCTAGAAAGTTTATTGTTGAGGCTACTAATGCATACGAATAAGCAATGGTTTGAACAAAAGAAATTGCAAAGTAGAGACTTAGCCTACAGTGAGGGAAATAAACTTAAACTTCCCTTTCGCTCTTTTCGCCATCAGCGCGGCATGGCGGTATTAGCGATAGTCGCTATTCTGTTAAGTGTAATTACATTCACAACGATAAGTTCATCTCAACAAGTCCAACAATTTTATGCAATAGATAATAAAATGCGGAAAGCCGAACAGGCACGCGTCTTATTCAAACGACAATTAAGAGACATCGCTGAGTCCTTACGAACTAGCAGCGTTCCTCTAACTGTCGATAAGGTAGATATACCCAATGTGGCTACAGCAATTGAGGTGCTCGAATTAGAGGGTGATCAACGGCAACCGCTTCAACATTTCGAGGTTTCTATCTCTTCAGAAGAAGAAAGTACGTACTATAAGGCCAAATTTTTGCGCTACCCGTCTTTACTTAGGCTTCCTACTCCGACTCAGCAATTTTCGTGGGACAATCAAATTACCGAGTGGCTTTTTAACCGCAATGTAAATGTCCTCAGCCGTGCGTTTTTCCCTACTAGCATTGCCAAACACGACTGCTTGAACCTAGCGCCGGCTAATATTTACTGGATAGAAGGTAACTGCCTACTAGATAATGAAGATGTAGCTCACTCAGATGAAAGCAACCCATTATTGCTATTAATTGTTGATGGCAACCTATCGCTTAGTGCCGATACACATTTCTTTGGCCTCATCGTCATGCTATCTACAGCAGGGAATGAACACACTTTGCATGTTGCGACAAGCGCCTCAATTAAAGGGGCCTTTGTCTCTAATCAGCGTTTGCATACAAGCGTGTACGGGTCATTGAATTCATCAACCACAGTGCTGGATACCCTACAGGCACACACCACGCTTGCTAAAATCATTCCCATTCCTGGTTCGTGGTATAGCGAAGAATAGGCTCTTGATTCGACTAGCGCTTAACTGAGTATGAAATTTAAACGTTAAAAGGATTTACAAAATTGAATAAAAACACAAGCTCGGGAAGCATTTTGATTGAGGTTTTAATAGCGCTATTTATTTTCACAAGTACCAGTACTTATCTACTTGCCTCTACGATAGATTCGGCCTTGCTGTGGCAGATGATACTTAAAACCCAATCTGAACACGATAACGCATTAAACTCTGCACGGCTTGCCTTGAATAATGATGGAGTCGATCAGAATTGGAATGATGTCGCTGTATTCGGCATGCCTACGGTAAGGGAGCCTCCCCCCAAATAAACCCCATCAATTCCTATATGAACAGAGAAGAGATTAACTAAACTTCGCTGAAAATCGAAGGCACGGCTCCTGTGTGCCATGAAAATTACTAGCAAGACCAGCAGTATTCGTCAGCCTCAAGGGTTCCATTATTATTCTTGTCCCAGCCCTTTCTTCCATCGCTAAAATAAAATAAAGCGCCGTCTGATGTCTGCCCTGTTCCGCTAACAGGCGTAGCTTTTAACTCATAACCTGTAGCGTTGGCCGACACGATTGAAAGCGTATATCGTTTATTCGCTAATGGTTCAGATGAGGGTGAATAAGGTGTAAAAATCGCAGGGGCACCTGTATTTGCTCCGCCACTTGCCGCACCTTCGTAACTAAAGGAGCCACTGTGGTGACGCTCCATTGCTGATGCGAAACCTAACAAGTCAGCCTGACCAGTACCGCGGTATCCATCAGCAATAACACCTTGATAGGAGGGATATGCGATAGCTGCGATTATGCCCACTATCGCAACGACTATCATTAACTCGATTAACGAAAATCCGCGTTCCGATTTCGTATGGCTCATAATTTACTCCCTCTCTGTTTCCGAGTGCCAGCTGCCTCGTTGAATGCGTTCAAACCGGCCATAAATATTTTCGGCTAAACATTCAAATGCGTTAGTACATGCTTCGTCGTTGCCATCTTCGTCAACGTCTATTACCGCTGAAACGCACTCCGTGCCCAAACAAACAACCGGACTTACGATATCTTCAATTAGAATTTTGGTCTCTGGTGCAATACCTGTTTGCTTTAATTCTGCTGAACGGTCCGCATCGTTGACCTCTCCATCATTATTCACGTCTGTGACGGCATTACCATTAAACATACTGACTAAATAAGCGCGACTATTACCCGTAGGCGGAGCACATGCGCTTGTACTACTCACCGCAGGTACGTAGGTCGTGAAAAACACTTTGTAGTCAATAATCAGTGGCGAGGAAAGGACCTTTTCCCCATTGGTGGTTAGATTCAAATACCAGCCAGCCTTATTGGCAAATGCCTGCGAGGCCAATTCACGTTCACTTTCGTCGCTACTGTTTAGCGCATGACTAGTGGCGTTATACATGTCACTCTCATACACCGTGGTCATGAACGTGTAATTCCCACTCGAATCACGATTAAATACACCGCTGTCTTTGAGCATATAAAAATTATCTTCAACTACTGTGTCTAGCGGAGATGCGCGCCAGCCACTTCCAAGCGCAATGCCGTAGTACAACTCGTCGCCTAGAGCGATCTCAGTGACATCCGGACCGTAGTAGAATTTACGGTTTGACTCAACAGTGTCACCACCGAAATCGGCAATGCGCGCCCCTTTGATAAAGTTTGTACCCGATTCTCCATTATAGATATCCAGTCTAAATAGCTGGCCGCCCATGTCTGCTACGTACATGTGATCGGCAAACCCATCGTTGTCTCTGTCAATGACGGAAATTCGTCCTGGAACGCTGTACGTCATAGTTGATAAGTTCAAATCTGCGTCTTCGTTACTTGCGTGCCATAAAAGGCTGCCGGTATCCGCATCGAACATGAAAACAGCATTTCCAACAACGTCATTCGCTCGAACAGTGCGATCGTCTTGAGCGTCGTCATACCCGCCTCCTACAATCATGACGTTTTTAACCTGGCCGCCCATATTTACTTTGGTTATGGTCGGTCTAGACCATGTTTGGCCGAGCTTAGACAGTGTGCCAGCGCCGCCCTCAATTTTGAATTTTAGCGTGGGGGAGGTTTTTTGGGTTACATCGAAAACGTAGTAATTGCGTCCGCCCCTGCGCATACCAACATAGAGATATTTACTCTCACCTACCGTTCTTAAAATCATGTCGCCATCTAAGCCATACTTATGCTCTAACGACGACGTATCTTTATAAAAATGATGTAAATTTTGCAGAAGTATCTTGGGCATGATGGCAAAGTTCTCTTCCCCCGTTGTAGTATCGAAGGAGTGCAGCATGCCCTGATTGGTTGCGACAAAAATAGCAGAGTCATCAGCGCCATAGTTAACAATTATCGGCTGAGAGTGAATAGGGTCGCCCATTTGTGAACGATAGTCAGTCGTGCTTCCATCGCCGTTGCTATCTTTAACGTCCACACCGCGCGCCCATTTTAAAATGGCGTCTCTTAGTGCATCCGCATCCGTTTCATCTTGGATCGCAAGATCAACATTCGTTATGTTTGTATTGTTTTCGTGCAGTTCATTAGCGCTTCTTACAATACTGCCAGTGTCGTTAAACACATAAATATTGCGATTTCCGCCTAAACGACTGGCCGCTCCCCCCTCACTAACCTCGCTACCGTCAGCTAGCGTCGACCAGTAGCTATGCGCATTTTCAGCGAAAAAGCCGGTTACGCTATCAACCGCATTCAGGCTGTTTTTATCGAGGATTTCATCGCCGCTCAAGCGATAACGCTTAAGGTTACCTGGCCAAATTGCTCCTTCGCTCGGCTTAAATAACGCGAAATACAATTCATCTCTATGCGTTAGACGGTTAAGTTGGTTAACGGCCACACCAGGCGAGACAAATGTTGCGTTGATGTCTTTGACCGAGCGCAAAATAGTATTGAATGCCTCAAGTAAGTCGGTGCTGTTATCAGCCTGATAGAAACCACCGCCACTTTGCAGTGCCAGTTGATTCAAGAAATTGTTGGCTGTATTGTTTGCAGCAAACCCTATAGTGTGAGTAATTACACGAGGGCCGATTACCGACGTTGAGGCTTCACTGATATTTCTCACCAAGTCTAAGCCACATTTTTCTCCCCCGCTGCCTATACAGCTTTTGCCAAGTAAGGTCTGAATTTTAGATACGCTGTGATTATTGTTCGCTTCGCCATCAGACAATAAAACAATATGGTTATTAGTTTGACATTGCAGGTCTGAAACCGGAGAAATATAGGTGGCTGGTGTAGGGATCTGCTCATTAATACAATTACTGTCTGACAAGTTATCTTCTGAACATCCCGAAGGCAAAATAGAATTGGCACCTGAATACGACGCTCTATGGCTTACTCGAGTACTCCTTCTCACTGAGCTACTCACATCACCTTCACCCCGTTTGCGCCCGAAATCTACATCTCTTCCTCCATAGTAATTAGCGGCCTCTAGTAAGGTATCTACAATAGGCGTATAGCCATTAGCACTTAATTCATCAATTTTACTCATTAAGTGCTCACGCACAGTTGCTGAAGCATTAGGCGTCGCTGAGCCGTTAAATTTTACAATAAGCTTAGGTGCTTTTGATGGCGAGTTGTTATAGGTGTGAGCACCGCGATAAGACACGAAATCATCAAGTATGAAAGCCATATCATTACCCGATTGCCACCCTGAACGGTCGACAATTTGTTTAACAATACTGCTCACATCGGGCGTTCGATAAGTGTAATTGTTGTAAAAGTCTGGCATTGACCACGTAATACCAGAAGTTTTAGATAGGTTTCGTAAACGGTAGCGCTTATTCGGGTGAAAGTCCGAAGCATCGTCATCAGCCACGCCCCTTATGCGCATGCTCGGATTTCCATACGTAGTCGTACTGTAGGCAGTAAACTCTAGGTAAGCTTCTGTTACAACAGCCCCTTGGGGGATATTCACATTGCGAAACCGTACGCCGATATAATCGTTATACGAGGGGTGAAAGGTAAGCTCGCTACCAGTATTAGGATACCCGTTAACGTTTTCTTCCAAGTTATCTCTTGAACTAGCAACCTGATAAATTGCTTCACCCTGTACACACCCAGTTGCCGTAGAGTCGTCGTAGGTTATAACTAACTGTGGTGCACCGCTTTGGCCTACGTCACTGGCTCTCACTTCACGGGAGCTTGCCGAGTCTGTGCTTGAGCCTTCGATTAAAATGTTTAGGTCTTTGCCACCACACCATGCTGATAAATCCACAACCTCTTGAACGACAGCGCTTATATCAGGCGTAGTTATCACCTCGCCCGAAGCAGGAAAGCTATTGTCAGTTGCCCACTCTATACTCATCGCAGTTTTGGCTCGCGCACTCAAATTATTCGATGATGTGGTGAATGCGGTGCTTGATGCTGATGCTTCGGCAGATATTACAAGGGATGTGCCTGCAACATTAAACTTCTCAGAGGTAAACCTAATGCTTGCGCTAACTATTGTTGCTCCCTGAGGTATATTTAAATCAGTAAAGCGAAGCCCAGACGTTACGGTTTTCGTCCCACTGCTAAGAATTAAATCATTACTATTAGTTGTAACTACGCCATCGATTTCATGTGCATCGTGATCATCTGCATTCGTAGATATAATTATCTCAGGCCGAACCGCCTCATCTATATTGCGAACTGGGTATAAAATGGGTCCGCCATAATCAGAAAAACGCATTAAACCTGCATTAATATTAGTGGCTGAACCAAGAGCTTCTTTTAGCGCATTTTGTACCCGCAGCATTCGCGACTGGTCAGTATTATCATACGATCCCATACTTCCCGACGAATCCATTATGAATAAAACGTTGGGATTATATGTAACAGCGTTATTCGCATTACCCAAATAGATATCGAGGTCGTCGCCAAAAGCAGAGAAACCAATGCAGCTAAAAAGCGTAATCGAAGCAAAGAAAGTAGAGAGTTTCTTCATATTGATACCTATTGAGACGCTGGACCAAACACTGAGGCAGCTAAGCTATTCGCCACAACAGACGATTTACCCGCGACTTTTCCACAACCTCTGATGATAAACACATGGCAGTTGACGTTACTCCCCCCAATTACGTTACTCGAGCCTCGGCAAGCCTGCTCTCTAATAAACGCGGTACGTGACCAACTTTTTGAAGAAGCCGCACTTTGATAGGTGCCATTGACTACGTGTCTGTCGCCTGTTGAGAGGCCGCCTTCTGTCATATATCTGTCGGTCCATTCGCCTTCATCAAAACAACTCATGGAATCGGTAGCGGGGTCAAATACGTTGCCCTGCCTTGCTTCTGAAAGTGGGTCGGTTTTGCTTGGATCGGTAAGAAGAGTCTCATCTTCCGATTCGAAGAATACGCCAGCAATTGCTGACTCTGCTGCGTCGAAAGCCAGGCCACTTTGTTGCATAGACACTGCCATCTTGGATTGAGATAAGCTGCTAGTAACCGCACTAACGCCTAAAACAGTGATTGAGAGCAACACGAGCAGTGCGAATACCATCACCAAGCCTTGCTGTTTCATTGCGAACTCCTAACAAAATTTTTCATATTTCGAAGTGCCAGCGTTTTTGAAAACACCTGATAATAATGTGCCGTATCCATAGTTTTAGCGGCCTCATTTAACAAAGCATATTTCTGTGCTTGCGTTTGCCTCACTTCATTTTGATAGCTTTTCAGCATTAACGCCCAACGCAACGATACAACTTGTTGATTAAGTGCCCTTAAGTCTTCTAATTCATCTGCTGTTACATAGGTAACAGCTTGTCCTTGCGAACTAGTGATGTTGCCAGAAACACCAAATTGAACCTGAAAGCTTTCCACGTTATCAAGCAATGTCACTGTTACTGGAGACACGGTCTGCGTTTTTAACCCTCTAAGCACCCGCCCGTCATACCCAGTACATTTCAGTGTATTGCCGCTAACAAAGTAATGGTTTACCACATGAAATTCGCTACCCTGCGCATAACTATGCTGACTACCGGTACAGTCTTCTTCACCCAACAGGCTAACCACGAGCTTGTCGCTACCGCCGCTCGTAGCTTGAATACTTCCCAGCGCAGTGTTTGTCGTAAAGTCGCCAGGTACAACGATAGGATGGTTTTGTACATAGGCGGCCTCAGCGACAATATCAACCGACGTATCAACGTTAGCTGTCACTTGGTCGTAGCGACCCACTTCATAAAATTCTGCAGACAAGCGCCCCATTATAAATCGTCCTGATTCTTGAACTTGGGCAACAGCTTGATTGAGCTTGTTCGTCACGCTACTGCTGACAAGCACTTGGATAATGGCGCCCGATATGACTAGCCCTAGGGTCAAAGTAATCATCAACTCTACAAGAGAAAATCCCTGCTGAGAGTGTCTGCGACGAGAGCTCATAATGTGATGTCCTTAAATACACACGCGTTGCTGTCGCCTTCAGATTTGTTGCATCGAGCGTTAAGGGTGTAGGTCTGATTTCCCGAAGATGAGACAGGCCATGTTAGCAGTACCTCTACGCGAGACCCTGCACTACAACTGTAAATGTCAGCTGTGTTGTTGTCGTCACACGATACCGATACTTTAGTTTGTGGGTTTGTTTGTACCGCCGAACAGGATAGCGCCCACCCATCATACTCAGCCATCTGAGCTTCACTACAGGCCTGACCTTCGCAATTTGGGATCCCTGCTGGTCTTGCCAAACAATAGCAGTGATAGGGGTGTGAGGAGCCCGAACAACTTAACGTGGAAAAATTGTAGGTATCGCTAGAGAAGTAGGCATTGTTGACTACCATGCCGTCTCCCACCGTAGCTGGTCGTGCGGCAGCTCTTAAGCGTTCCGCAACCTGAGCAGCAACCATTTCAGCCTGTGTGCGGCTGATAGCGTCTTTATTGGCAAAGGAGCCTGTAAACTGCAGTGCAGCAACGCCCAGTAAACCTACTGCTAATATGAATAAGGTAATTAAGATCTCAATAAGACCTGCACCGTGTTGTGCGCGAATATGACTTCCCCTCACTCGCTTCGTTATCACCTTTTCAGCAATCATCTTTTTACGCCACATACCTAACATTACATTTGGTGTTATCACCACTGTAGTATAGTAAGACAAAAGCGTATAACTCTGGGTATCAACAGTTATTAAAACGTATAATTTTCTGTGCCCTTGTGTGGTAAACGGCAATGTCACAACTTATTTAATCGTTTCACCTATGAAGTAGCAGTCTCGACACAGCAATTGGTGTATACCACTGCGTTACAATAGACTATTTTGGTACATTTAACAGCCTCTCGACCTCCCACTACATTGCTTTTCCACCGTTAAGTGCAACTTGATAAAGGTATCATAATCTATTCGCAAGTCATTGAATTTGCATTAGACAAAAGCATAAAAAAACACCGCAACGATGTGCGGTGTTTTTAAGTGTTGATAACACGATTAATCTAACCGACCTGCTTAACCCGAAGCTCTTTGGGAACGGCAAATTCTACATTTTCTTCGCGCCCGGCACGCTCAGAAGCTGAAACCGCGCCCCATGCTTTGAGTCTATTTACCACACCTTGCACCAATACTTCAGGAGCAGACGCGCCTGCGGTAACGCCAATATGCTCTACACCTTCCAGCCATTCTTGTTGGATGCAATTAGCATCGGCAATCAAATAGGCTTTAGCGCCAATTTTTTCAGCCAATTCGCGAAGGCGATTCGAATTTGAGCTATTCTGTGCACCAACGACCAGAAGCACCTGACAGTCTTGCGCTAGGTCGCGCACCGCGTCTTGGCGGTTCTGCGTGGCATAGCAAATATCGTCTTTTCTTGGGCCATTAATTTTGGGGAACTTAGCGCGAAGTGCGTCGATAACGTCGGCTGTATCGTCTACCGATAATGTTGTCTGACTGCAATAATAAAGGTTCGCTGGGTCTTTAACTTCAAGTGTCGCCACATCCGCTTCAGATTCAACCAGATAAATTCCGCCTTCTGCATTGCTGTACTGGCCCATGGTACCCTCAACTTCTGGGTGACCAGCGTGACCAATTAAGATACATTCAGTACCTGTTTTGCTAGCACGGGTTACTTCCATATGTACTTTCGTAACTAACGGGCAAGTAGCATCGAATACCTTTAGACCGCGATTTTCCGCTTCCTTTCTTACCGCTTGCGATACGCCATGAGCAGAAAAAATTACAATGCTGTCGTCTGGCACTTCGTGAAGCTCATCAACAAATAGCGCACCACGCTCACGTAGTCCATCTACCACAAATTTATTATGTACCACTTCGTGGCGCACATAAATTGGCGGCTCGAACATTTCAAGTGCTCGCTCTACAATGGTGATAGCCCTGTCAACGCCCGCGCAAAAGCCACGAGGGTTAGCTAAATGAATTTGCATAACTAGTTTCCACCTTGTGCTGACACGCCAGGTTTAACATCAATAATCTCGACGTCAAAAATAACTGTTTGCCCGGCTAGCGGATGGTTGAAGTCTACCGTTACAGAGTCTCCAGCAGCGCTTCGAATAATACCCGGAATTTCCGAACCGTCTGGTTGAGCAAACGCTAAAATCATGCCTTCTTCAATCTTTAAATCAGCGCCAAAACGACTTCTATCCATATAGTGAATATTGTTCGGATTAGGCTCACCGAATGCGTCATTCGCCGCTAACGTAAACGCTTTTTTATCACCTTTTTTAAGCCCAAGTAAACACGCTTCAAAGTTAGGCGTTAAGCTACCGTCACCCATTACCATTTTAGCAGGCTTATTGTTTACGCGAGTGCTGTCGGCGGCAGAGCCATCTTCTAGCTTTAAATCAAAATGAAGAATAACTTCGCTATCAGCGCCAATTACTAATGAATCTGTCATAACCTTTCCGAATACTACTTAATGGTTTCGCTATTGCCTGCGGCACTTGCGTTCGCATCTGCACCGTTCCCTTCACTTTTTTTGTCGCCATTTTTAAACATGTCGATAATAAGTAAGGCAGCGCCTATAAATATTGCGCTGTCGGCAATGTTAAACGCTGGCCAGTGGTAATTGTTTACGTAAAAATCTAAGAAGTCGATGACATAACCATGGACTAAACGGTCGTAAACGTTACCTAGTGCACCACCTAGAATAAAGGAAAATGCAATCGGCAGCATTTTTTGTGAGCGTGGCGACTGCTTGAGCCACCACAAAATCACGGCGCTTACCACAACAGCGATAGCGGTAAAGAACCAGCGCTGCCAGCCACCTGCGCTTTCTAGAAAGCTAAATGCGGCGCCGTAATTGTGCACGTAAGTAAAGTTAAAAAACGGCAGTACCTGTATCGACTGATACAGTGACATGCTGTCGATAACCGTGTACTTACTCCATTGGTCGAGGATAAACGCAATTGCGCTTATCCACAAAAAACGCAAGCCTGTATCGCGAAAAAGCTTAAGCATAGTGGCGTTCTTCTCCATCACCATCAATGTTTGTCACACAGCGACCACAAAGCTCTTCGTGACCTTCATGTGAGCCTACATCTTCACGGTGATGCCAGCAGCGAACACACTTTTCACCGCTTGCTTTATCAACGCTCAACCATAAACCTTCAACGTCTGTGGCTTTCGCATCAGACGGTGCACTGTCAACTTTCGTTAGCGTAACGCCTGATGTAATAAGTACGAAGCGTAGCTCGTCTTCAAGCTTTGCAAGTACGTTGTACAACGACTCGGTAGCATAAAGCGAAATGCTCGCTTCTAGTGAGCCACCTAGCTCGCCATCTTTACGCGCCTGCTCCATTGCTTGGTTGGCCGCGTCTTTTACGCTTAACACTTGATGCCAAAGGGCATCGTTAAACGTATCGCTTTGCGTGAAGTTGTTAAACCCTTCGTACCAGGTTTCAGTAAATACAAACTCGCTGCGCTCACCTGGTAGCGTTTCCCAGATTTCTTGTGCAGTAAAACTGGTAATAGGCGCCATCCAGCGAACCAAAGCTTCGATGATGTGGTACATCGCCGTTTGGCATGAGCGACGGGCAAGGCCATCTGCTTTTGCCGTGTACTGACGGTCTTTAATCACGTCTAAATAGAACGAACCTAACTCAATTGAGCAGAAATGCGTAAGCTTCTGCGACACTACTAACAGGTCGTAGTTGTTATACGCTTCGATAAGCTCTTCTTGAAGTGCCTTGGCGCGCGCAACAATCCAGCGGTCAAGTGCGACCATATCGTCTTCTGCTACCGCATCTTCAACGTTGAAGCCGTTAAGGTTAGCAAGCAAGAATCGCGCGGTGTTACGAACTCGGCGGTAGCCATCTGCAGCGCGCTTCAAGATCTCATCTGATACCGCAATTTCACCGCGATAATCAGTAGATGCCACCCATAGACGAAGGATGTCTGCGCCTAATTTGTTAGTCACTTCCTGAGGTGCCACAACGTTACCTACCGACTTCGACATTTTTCTGCCGTGGGCATCTACCGTAAAGCCGTGTGTTAGCACTTCTTTATAAGGCGCGTGACCGTGCATGGCAGTTGATGACATAAGCGAAGACATAAACCAACCGCGATGCTGGTCAGAACCTTCAAGATATAAATCGGCAGAGGCCGGAATGTCATCACGACGGTCTACGACGAAGTAGTGAGTTACACCTGAGTCAAACCAAACATCTAGGGTATCGGTCACCTTTTCATAGTTGTCCAACTCGCTACCAAGTAGAGCGGCATCATCAAGATCCCACCACGCTTGAATGCCTTTAGCTTCAACTTCCAGTGCCACTTTTTCCATTAATGCTGCAGACTCTGGGTGGATTTCACCGGTAAGTTTATGCACATACAAAGGAATGGGCACGCCCCACGTACGTTGACGTGAGATACACCAGTCTGGACGACCTTCAACCATTCTCTCAATGCGGTTTTGGCCCCAATCTGGGATCCACTTGGTTTGCTTGATTTGTTCAAGTGATTGAGCGCGAAGACCTTTCTTATCCATGCTTACAAACCATTGAGGCGTAGCGCGGAAAATGATTGGCGTTTTATGGCGCCAGCAATGCGGGTAGCTGTGCTCGTATTTTACGTTTAAGACAAGGTTACCCTTTTCTTTTACGACTTCGATAATTTCATCATTAGCTTTAAATACAAACTGACCAGCAAACAGCGGCGTATTTTCAAGGTACACCCCGTTGTTACCAACCGGGTTGTACACTTCGATGTCGTATTGCTTACCAACATTGAAATCGTCTACACCGTGGGCTGGCGCTGTGTGTACACAACCTGTACCAGATTCAGTCGTAACGTGGTCGCCTAGAATTAACGGTACTTCCAGGTCTAAGAATGGGTGATTAACCTTAAGCTTATCAAGCGCGGCACCAGTACAGGTTGCTACTTCACGGAAATCCTCAACGCCGTAGCGGTTCATGCAACTTTCAAGCAAGTCCTGCGCTACCACTAGCCATTCATTTGAAGGCTGAACTTCGACAATCGCATAGGTAAGCTCTGGGTGTAAGCTGATTGCACGGTTGGCCGGCAGTGTCCACGGTGTGGTAGTCCAAATAACTACACCTGCTTTGTGTGTGGTTAAATCACCTTCAGACACGCCAAACGCTTCTGCAATAGCAGCCACATCAGCTACTGGGAACTTAACGTCGATAGCAGGCGATACTTTGTCTTTGTATTCAACTTCTGCTTCAGCAAGCGCCGAACCACAATCTGTACACCAGTGAACAGGTTTAAAGCCCTTTTCCAAGTGGCCAGAGTCTACAATTTTACTTAATGCACGAATGATGTCGGCTTCAGATTTGAAGTCCATGGTTTTGTATGGGTTATCCCATTCACCAAATACACCTAAACGTTTAAAGTCAGCCATTTGGCCGTCAATTTGCTTTTGTGCGTACTCGCGACACTTTTGACGAAATTCAGCCGCCGTAACTTTCTTACCAGGCTTACCTACTTTCTTTTCTACCATCAATTCAATCGGCAGACCGTGACAATCCCAACCAGGAACGTATGGAGAGTCAAAGTCAGAAAGGTTTTTCGACTTTACAATAATGTCTTTAAGAATTTTGTTAACCGCGTGACCAATGTGAATATCGCCATTCGCATAAGGAGGGCCATCGTGCAGAATAAATGGCTTTTTGCCTTTTTTCGCTTCACGAATTTTGCTGTATACCCCTTTTTCCTGCCAGTCTTTAAGCATTTTCGGCTCGCGCTGAGCAAGGTTACCGCGCATCGGGAACGCAGTTTCTGGAAGGTTCAGTGTGGCTTTGTAATCACTCATAAAATTGTATTATCCGGTTACCTTAATTTTCACCCAATGCACTTACACATTGTGAAGGCGATATTCATTTTGCGATGTTCAATTTCAACTGCTGAATATAAAAGATTCAACATAAAACAGTATGCCATCCTCACCACAGCGAGGGTGACTGAAAGTGTTTTAGCACAGTGACTTGCTTACACGTTTCACAATCAAGAATTCACATTTTTAAAAGTCGAACTCAGTGAAACAAATACGCGCAGAAACTTGCCGTGACTTTATCACGTTTAACTATGCTAATAACAGACGCGCTTTTGCCGCATCTGCTTGAATTTGATCTTTCAACGCATCAAAAGACTCAAATTTAATTTCATCTCTTATTTTTGCCATCGGAAACACCGTAATAGGCTTACCGTAAAGGTCAGATGACAGATCGAAAATATGGACTTCTAGCTGGTTTCTTACCCCGTTAACAGTAGGACGGGTACCAATGTTCGCAACACCATTAAAGTGCTGACCATCGACGTCAACACGAACCGCGAACACACCGTGAATCGGCGTCTTTTGTCGTTTTAACATGACATTCGCGGTGGGGAAACCAATGGTGCGACCTTTTTTCTCGCCGTGAACCACCCTACCGTGAATAGCGAATGGACGCCCTAGCATTTCGGTAGACAGACCAAAATCGCTGTTTGCTAACGCCTCTCGCACAGCCGTTGAGCTAATACGGTGGGCATGCATGGTAAAACTGTGGGTGCTTACTACTTCGAAACCGTATTGGCGGCCTGCCGCCTCAAGCATTTCGAAATCCCCTTTACGGCCATTGCCAAAACGGAAATCGTCGCCTACGACAAGAAATTTAACTCCCAGCTTATCCACCAGTAAATCGTGGACGAACGTGTCTGCACTTTGCTTCGCAAACTCAGCGTTAAATCGCACAGCAAGCAATCTGTCGACACCTTGCTGGCTCAGCAATTCATATTTTTCGCGAAGAGGGCTAATACGCGCTGGCGCCTTATCCGGCATAAAGACTTCTTCAGGCTGTGGTTCAAAAACCATGACGGTGGCAGGAAGTGATAGCGATTTCGCTTTTTCAAGCACATTAGCTAACACAGCTTGATGACCACGGTGTACGCCGTCGAACTTGCCAATAGTGAGCACACACCCTTTATGGTGCGGTTTTACATTGTTTAGCCCGCGGATAAATTCCACTGTTAGCCACTACCTTTTAACTGCTAGAAAATCAAAGCTCGCGATTATAGCCGACCGCGAGCACAATACCAAGCGCACACGCCATTCTGACTCCATGCTCTATTTCGCATCTATTGAATACTAATCGCCGCCGCTTCTGAAATGTCTGGGTCGCATGCCCAGCACCACCATGGTGATCACAAAGAGTATAACCGACAGCGAAATGGTTATTCCTACCTCTAACATTTGGGCGGAAAGAGACAATTCAAAGAAATCTAAGCCTTGATCGCGATAATAAATAAGCCCGCCCATGGCAGCACTTGCAATAACCACACGGGCAATAAACAAAACCGATGTGCGGCTTAACGCAAACACGCCTTGGCGATGCAGCGTTATATAGAGCAAAGCGGCATTAAGCGTAGCTGACATACTGGTAGCAACAGCAAGCCCTACATAACCAAACGGAATCGCTAATATAAGGTTAAACACCATGTTAGCGACCATACACCAAATACCAAATTTCACTGGTGTCTTAGTGTCTTGACGGGAGTAAAACCCCGGCGCGAGAATTTTTACCAGCATAAAGCTGATTAAGCCAAATGAGTATGCAGTAAGTGAGTAAGACGCCATGATGGCTGTTTCAGCGGTAAACGCGCCGCGCTGAAAAATAACGGTCAGAATAGGCCTTGCCATCACGCCAAGCCCCACAGCTGCGGGAATACCCAATAAACAGACCATGCGAAACGCCCAATCAATGTTGGCAGCAAACGCTTTGGGATTGTTACTGACGTGATTCCGGGAAAGCGTCGGTAAAATGACCGTAGCGATAGCGATACCGAACAGCCCTAAGGGAAATTCAAGCAGTCTGTCAGAATAGTACAACCAGCTTATTGAGCCGGTAACTAAAAAGCTGGCGATAAACGTGTCAAACAACAAGTTAATCTGACCTACTGATACTCCGAATAATGCGGGGATCATCAAGGTGCGCACTTTCACCACATTTTCGTCGTGCCAGCCCCACTTTGGTTTTACTAAAAGCCCTGCCCTGAACAAGAACGGCAGTTGAAACAAGAACTGCACAATACCACCGATAAACACGCCCCACGCTAGCGCGTAAGCGGGTTGATTAAGCGTAGGAGCTAAGTATATAGCGCATGCAATAATGCACACGTTAAGTAAAACGGGGGTGAAGGCAGCAACCGCAAACTTATTGAGCGTATTGAGTATCGCCCCTGCCAACCCAGTCAGAGAGATAAACGCTAAATAAGGAAAGGTAATTTTCAACATGGTCGACGCGAGCACAAACTTATCTCCGGCCTCGTCTCCTTCGAGCCACGCCACAAACCAGCCTGTACCAAATAACGCCGCCAAAACAGGAGATGCTATTACCCCTATGATAGAAACTACAAAAACAATAGCGCCTAACGTACCGCTGACTTTTGCAACGAACTCTCTGAGTTGCTTTTTATCGTCGTTCTCGTGAACTTCGGTTAATACCGGAATAAACGCTTGCGCAAATGCACCTTCGGCGAATAGACGGCGAAGAAAATTAGGAATTTTGTTAGCAAAGAAAAATACGTCAGCGGCTGCCCCATCGCCCATAAGCTTGGCAACAACAACATCACGTACCAAGCCTAATACTCGCGAGACCAAGGTCATAATACTGACGATAAGACCAGATTTTATTAACTTCCGTGACACGTCACACTTCCAATAAGAGGTAAAGAATAGGCTGAATAGCATCAGCCATTTGAAAGATAGTCAAAGGCGTCTGCTAAGCGCAAAGCGGCAACGCTAGGTTGCAAGCGAGCCATAATAACTAAAGGCTATCGCGGGCGAAACGATTTCTTCAAAATAGTTGTGCATCTTTAACAACTTTCTTGTTATAATCCGCGCCCGGTATGGGGTGCTGTCGTTTATGCATGTCTATCGCTAAAATGTCTTGAAAGAATATCACTACGAATCTCTTTCAAAAAATGTCGCAGAGAAATGTCGCAAAGAATGTGCAACGTGTTGAGCATACTTTGTGTTCAATAGCTTGCGCGTTTTAACGCGGAACGATTTAAGTTTTAAATCGTTTGACATTTGGGCGTTTGGTAGGCACAATCCGCACCCTCGTTTTTGACATGAATTTATTTTGGGAGTTACACCTTGGCTAACATTAAGTCTGCTAAGAAGCGTGCAATCCAAGCCGAAAAGCGTCGTCAGCACAACGCTAGCCGTCGTTCAATGACTCGTACAAGCATCAAGAAAGTTATCGCTGCAATTGCAAGCGGTGACAAAGAAGCGGCACAAGCTGCACTTACTGCTGCTACTCCAGTACTTGACAGAATGGCTACTAAAGGCTTGATTCACAAGAACAAAGCTGCTCGTCATAAGAGCCGTCTAGCTGCACAAATCAAAGCACTAGGTTAATCTTTACGATTAGTAGTTAAAAAAGCGCCCTTCGGCGCTTTTTTTGTATCTGTAATCGACACTAATTAGAATGGGTTACTGATTCCAAATTTAGACTTAAAGGCATAAAGCCCACCACTAGGCGAGCTCTGTCACTAGATAAAAAGTCTTTGCGGTGTGTTCCTCCCCCAGCTATCCGCTTATCAGCTCATTTTTCTTATTGAGCTTGCCGGTGCAATACGCATGATCCAGTGAAGGATGGCCCACGGCCAGCTTGGTACAAACGCATTCGCTTTTTCTTTATTGATTGCATTGACCATCGCGCGACAGCCCACATCTGTATCAACAATAAACGGCACCTTCTCTACTTTTTCGTTTATTTCGCTACGAATAAAACCGGGGTGAATACAGGTGACTTTAATTGGCGTATTCATTACATCCATTCGAATGCCTTCAGTCATAGATGTAAGGCCCGCTTTTGTTGCTGCGTATACGGTCATGGCGCGTCTAAAACCGCGCACCGCGCTTATAGATGAAATCGTTACCAGATGACCACTATTTTGCGCCCTAAAGATAGCCATTGCCGCTTCACATTGTGCTAGCGCCGACACAAAGTTAGTCACCGCCGTTTGCTTGTTAGCGTGAAAATACCCCGTACCAATCGACGCGCCCTTGCCCATTCCTGCGTTCACAATAACTCTATCAAGGGTTCCCATGTCATCTTTGAATGCGTCAAACACTTCAAACACCGCATCGTGATCATTGACATCCAGCGAGCGAATATACACGTCAATGTTTGGGTTAATGGCATGCAGCTCTTCTTTCAGTTTTTCTAAGTTCTCAAAGCGCCTTGCGCAGAGGGCTAGGTTACATCCCTGTTTAGCAAACTCAATTGCCATGCCCTTACCTAGGCCTGAACTCGCGCCCGTTATCAGAATATTGCGTCTTGTTGTCATTATCGTTTTCCTGATGCTTTAATGGCCTTATTACAACGCCACATTAAGTAATGAATGAAGATCCAAAAATTTTTGAATGCTGGATTATTAGTTTGCTTGTGGTGATAGCGATAGTAGATTTGCTGGGCAATACCGGCTAAACGAAAAAGTCCGTACACCTCGTAAAAAGTAAAATCTTCTACATCAATCTCCATTTCTTTGCAGTAATACGCCACAACTTGTTTACGAGTAAGCATTCCCGGTAAGTGAGTTGGCTGACGACGTGTAGATTGTGCTAAAAAGTCATCATCCGCTTGTACCCAATACGCCAAGGAGTTGCCTAAGTCCATAAGCGGGTCGCCCAAGGTGGCCAGTTCCCAGTCCAACACACCGATAATTTGTGTATAGTTATCTGGCTTTAACACCACGTTGTCGAACCGGAAGTCATTGTGCGTAATACAAATGCGTTCATTAGCGGGCATGTGGTTTTCTAACCAGCGCATTATTTTTTTACCCGAGGGGACATTCCAGGTTTTTGCTTTACTATAGCGTTCGCTCCACCCGCTTATTTGGCGTTCTATGTAGCCAGCACCTTTACCTAAGTGCTCAAGCCCCGCTTTCTTATAATCCACTTTATGAAGCTCGATTATGCTATCAAGTACATTAGTGCAGAGCTGTTTGGTTTGCTGCTCGGACGTGTTTAAGCCTTTGGGTAAGTTCTTACGTGGTATCACGCCGGTAAACTTCTCCATTACGTAAAACTCTGTGCCTATAACGCTCTCGTCCTCACAAAGCCCGAGCATCTCTGGCACATAGCGATAAACAGGCTTTAGCGCATGCTGTAACCGATACTCCCGCCCCATATCGTGGGCCCCTTTGGCTTTAGTACCTGCCGGTGCTCGACGCAAAATTAGGGATGTTTGCTCGCTATGGTCTTGTTCACTGCTTTGATAGTCCAAGCAGTACGTCCAATTAGAAGCGCCACCAGAATACTGAGTGACTTTAGGCAAAATATCGGCACTTCGTAGAGCGGCTGCCACTGATGGACTAGAACCACTAATATTTTCCTGAAGCCAATTGTGTACTGCGCTGACGTCTAGTTCTTCGCCCACACGCACGCTGTCGGCTTTATCTACCACGTGTTGTTGCATATATTTTCTTCTTTTAATTCTGTTTCTTTCAATTTTGTTTCTTTTAAATCTGTTTCGAGGGACTTACTCAACCTGCCTACTTAAAATACCCACTCAAAACTTTTGGCTCAACGATACTTCTATTCTCGGTTTGTGACTGCACAAGTGCAGCTCAACTATCAGGTTCGAGCAGTTTGCCAACAAAAATAGGTGAGCACGTTTCCGTTTTGACTAACTCTGCTTTTCCATTGCACGCTTCATCATCTTCGTTTGATTAAGCATATTTTTGATATAACGCTGGGTTGGCAGCAGCTTCTTTAACAGGAAAGCGCGTTTGCCCAGTTTATGGGTAAGAATAAGAAATTGCTTTTTATTGACTTGTTGATAAATAGACTCGGCCACTTCTTCTTTCGTCATGTCTGCCTTAGCGAAGAATTTATTGAGCATTTTGTGCGACGCAGGGTTGGTGCTGCGCATCGACTCATCTAAATTCGTTTTAAAGAAGCTTGGACAAACTACACTAACGTCAATATTGTCAGGGGCTAATTCCAATTTCATGGTTTCAGAAAACGATACCACTGCGGCTTTAACCGCGTTATAACTTCCCATATAAGGAATAGGCGTTAGTCCTGCTTGCGATGCAATATTTATGAAATAACCACCACCTTGCTCTCGCATTAAAGGTAAGAGTGCACGACTGACTCGCACCATACCTAACACGTTAATATCAAACACCCACTGCCACTGCTCAATGCTTTCATCTAGAAGACTACCACCAGAAGCGACACCCGCATTATTAAATACGAAGTCAACGCCTCCCCAACGAGTTTTCATAGTATGCGCTAACGTTTGAACTTCATTTTCAGAGGTTATATCGCAATGGATGTAAAACGCATTGGCACCTTGGGCAGTTAGCATATTTACCGCTTCATCGCCTCTTTCTTGGTTAATGTCGGCAATGCAAATGTCTAACCCCTCGTCTTTGCCCGCCCACTTTTCCGCCCACTTAAGGGCAATGGCCTGACCTAAACCGGTAGCGCCACCGGTAATCAATATGCGCATGATGTGTTTCCTAACTGTTCTTGTTTCATTATTCTTGTATCGGCGTTTATGTTTAGTTGCGCTTTATTGTGTTAAGCGCTTATCAGTAGTCCATAATTCTCTCGAATTGACCGCTTTATCAATCCAATCAAACTGATTCCGTCTTTTGCAGTGACACTGATGGCTGTTCGTTACGCATTTTTCGTTTTGCCCACAGGGCCAATAGTGCGGGCCCGATGTACATTGCTACGCCATATACACCAGGTGCAATCGCGAAATCATGCGCATCTAAAAAGGTAATACATATCAGCATTGCAAGCGCCGCGTTTTGCACGCCTATTTCAATGGCTAGCGTTAACGAGTCTTTAAATGCTAGGTTTGAAAGCTTAGCAAGCCCGAGCCCTAACAAAACCGATGATAAATTTAACGTTAAGCAAACCAAAAACGCGCGTTCAAAGGACGCGGCTAAATTATTTCTCTCTGAAACCAGCACGCCCGCAATCATGAGCAACATAAAGTACATGGAAAACTGCCGAAAGAAGCTTTCAGTTTTAGTAGCAAACCTGCTATTAAAGCGACGAATGGTCATGCCTAAAATGACCGGTACAATTGATATACCAACCAGCCCGATCACTGTTTGAATAATAGAAAAGTCTGGCGTGTTTTCTTTTACAAAGTAGTCAAGAGCAAATTGAATGATAAATGGCGTTGAGAAAACGCAAGCGATGGTAGAGATAGCGGTTAAGCTTACTGAAAGGGCCAAATTTGCTTTTGCGACGTGGCTGATTAAATTATTGGTCGTGCCGCCTGGGCATGCCGCTAAAACCATAACGCCAACTGCAATATAATCGGGTAGTTCAAAAACAAAGCACAGTCCTAGCGCCATCATAGGCAGCAAAATGATTTGACCTATAAAACCTGTTAATACTGCTTTAGGCGCTTTAAGTAATCGGGCAAAGTCAGAAAGGGTCAGCGTTAGCCCCATACCAAACATAACAAATGCCAACGCTAGAGGTAACAACACCTCGGTAAGTACAGATGCCTGCATGCACACGCCCCTTACAAAAGAAGCCTCTATTAAAGAAACCTTTTATTAACATTTAAGCCAGTGTACTCTGTTTAATAATAAATAAAAATGATGCCTTATTATGGAAACCCATAAATAATATGCATGGAAAATTAGATCTAAATTTGTTTGTTGTGCTGCGCGCGGTCTACGTTCAGGGCAGCATTACGAAAGCCGCCAACGCACTGCATATCACTCAGCCTGCGGTGAGTCACGCCTTAGGTCGCCTGCGAGAGAAGTTTGATGATCCGCTGTTTATTTGTCATGGACGACAAGTCGTGCCTACCCCATTTTGCCAAGGCATTATTACATCGGTTGTGAAATCAATAGAGACCCTTGAAAGCACGTTAAAAGGCAAAGTGGGCTTTGATATTAGTGATAACCCCCGTCAGGTGAACCTTGGCTTGAGAGATATTTTAGAATCTATATTTTTTCCTGTGCTTATTCCTGAGCTTATAAGACATACTCCCAATATCACGGTGAATAGCAGACAAGTTACCTGGCCAGAGCTTGCTCCCGCATTAGCCGCTAAAGAGCTTGATATCGTAATTGACGCGTTAGTTCCCACCAGCCGTGACATTCGTTCACAGTTTATCTGCGAAGAAACGTTTGTCGTGGTATGCGCGCCTAGCAATAGCTACGTAGAAAACCCGAGTATCAAGAGCTACTCACTTGCACAGCATGCGCTTGTATCTTTAAAAGACTCTAAATTGGATACGGTTGATCTAGCCCTTGCCCAGCACAATTTACATCGCAACATCGCATTGCAGTGTGAACACTACTTTGCCGCCGTTAACGTGGTTAGCCAATGCGATCTTTTACTGACCATGCCAACGCGATTCGCCCAACAATTCAGTAATAAATTCGATATCGAAATTCTGCCCCTTCCATTTGACGTCCCCCCACTCCCCGTACACATGTACTGGCACAAACACGCTGATGAGGATTTAGTGAATGTATGGATGCGGGATAAGCTTTTAGAAGTGGCAAATAAATTAGAGCTATAAAAAAGCCGATACATTGGTATCGGCTAATATTTATATCAAAAGGTTAATATTAAAGAATGGGAAGCGTTAACTTTCCAGATGCATTTTCACCAGCTTTCGTTTGATATTCATAACTAAAAGTCACACTAACTGGGCTTTCAGCGGTATTATCCTCTAAGTATAGGCCAGTCCTATCTCTGTAGATGTACTCACCGTCGGCAACTGTAGACCCACGTAGATAAGATATACCAGACTGATTAGAGATACTTTCATTTTGAGCTACATTTATTGCAAGCATACGCTGCATAAAAATGTTTTCATCTCGAACTAGCTCATAGCTATTAACAAACTCGTATTGATTCCCATATTCAGTGTAACTTTCAAAATTAATAATAAGGTAATTAAGCGACTCGACTGATGTTGGCAGCAAAATACTCACTGAATTCCCATAATTATTTGCTGAATTTGAAACCCCTGCAGTATTTTCACTAACGATAACTGAACCATTAGAATAGAAATTACTGTTATCTAATTTTAGCGCGTTTATATCGAACTCTGCCGTTTCATCTGTGGGAGTAGTGAATGAATAATCGTCACCATAGACATTTGCTGAAACGCCACCAGAAATTGGGGAAACTTCTCCAACTGCAAAACGGTAATTAGTATTAGTTAGTAATTCTGTAGCTGGGGTAAACGTGTGCTTAACACCGCTTAATCCAACACTCTGGCTTAGCTCTACATTCGCCTCTTCGCTTAAAATATAAGTGTAACCGTTAGGAACACTATCATCAGCAGACTCGTTTCCGCGAACAATTGAAACCTGGTCATAAGTTAGGCTGACCTCGTCCAATTCTATATCCACAGCTTCGCTATAATACACAGAATAAGCAAAACTAGACGGGTTAATATTTGTAGTAATAACTTCGACAGTTGCTAGGGGCTCAACTTCAGTGGGAACTAGTACTAAATTAATCACTTCAGAATCGGCTACTGTGTAATAGTTATTTGATTCAAACCCACTCGTATTAACGTTAATTAAAGTTTCTCCCGTGGCGTAACGTGTTGAACGACTGAGGTTAACACTGCCCGTCGAATAAGTGATATCACCTACCTGGAAAGAAGACATTTCAAACGAGATACCACCATCAAATGGAATGACCAACTCATAAGAACCACTGTCTTCGTCATATTCAGAAGTATACGTTTCCTCAAACATATCCATCATGAACTCAGCGCCAGCGATAGGCTCGCCCATATTGTCGATAAGGCTAATTACAACAGTTTTCTCCTCTGCAGCCTCCCCCTCGTATTGACTAAGGCTAATTTCCTCTTCCGTAAACTCACTTGCATCGTAAATAAATAGTGTATCACCTGATATATTTACATTGCCGTTGTTAGTGAAATCAAAGTCAGCTTCACCGTCGCTATCTATGTCGATATTCGCGCGCAACGTAACGTTCAAGTCTCGCGGCAAAGTGATTTGGTAAGTTTGTGTTTCGTCGTCGAATTCGCTCTCATGATCAAAGTCAAACACGTTGCTAGTAGATGAACCGGAATAAGAGAAACCTACAAAGCTAAGCCCGCTTATCGCTTCCCCACTTTCCGCGTCCGTAACGCTAAACGTCACTTCAACTGGCGCAGAAACCCCAATGATACCAATGTCATCGTAACCTTCGCCTGCACTTACAGGGCCGGTAGTTATGAAAAATGCGCGCTCAAGATAGCTTTCATCAGTGGATGAAACTACAACGGTCAGGTCTGCACTTGCTGGTAACCCTTCTAAGTTGAAACCGCCATTCTCTGAGGTTACACCTTCAGCAATCACTGTATTTCCTTGGTAAACAGCGACATTCAAGCCCACTAAAGGAATATCAGTGCGAGTATCAACCACCGCGCCTGCCAGCGTAACCGAAGTTTGATTATTTTCGATTTGCTCTGTAAGGAGGTTATTTTGTTCAGTAAGTACAGCATTTTGTTGATTAAGCGCGTCAACAACTCCGTCGTTACTATCGTCGTCAACTTCAATACACCCTGTAAGAGCGAGAGATACAAAAAGTGGGATCGGGGCGAGCTTTTTATTTATTTTCATGAGTGGCCTCTTAGTTTTTACGTTACATCGCAATAGAAACTAAGGACGAAGAGAGAACGAGAGGATATTAATAACGGTCTGAATACTGAGACTGAACTACCTTGTACGTTACGAAACTTCATCCTTGAAATACCAGAGTATCCGATACGAATTTAATTTGCATGTAATTTATAACGTTAATTATCGCCCTTTCCTTATACTTTAGGTTAAGTTTGTAACACAATGGTCAAGCAAGCGTCACGGTAATGTCAATTTGCAAACCTATAGTGACGATCCAAGGCATCGCTTTGGGAAACCGCTATGAAAAAGACACACTATCGTACGCTTTGGCTTTCAGATATCCATTTAGGGAATCGCGACTGCAAAGCTGAATATTTACTTTCCTTTCTGAATAGCGTCACAGTAGACACCCTCTATTTGGTGGGCGATATCGTTGATATGTGGCAAATGACCAAGCAGTTTCGCTGGCCAACGGCGCATAATCAAGTCATGCATAAATTCATGCAAATGAGTCAGAGCGGGACGCGAGTAGTGTACTTACCCGGCAACCACGATGAACCAATCCAGTCTTATTCTGGTATGGCCTTCGGTGATATAGAAATAGAGCGAGAGTTGGTTCACACCACAGCACAAGGGAAGCGTTATTTAGTCTTACATGGCGATCAGTTCGATGGCGATGTGACTATGGGCAAATTCCATGCGTGGATTGGCGATAAAGGTTACGACCTTTTGCTTTTTCTAAATAGAGAGTTTAATCGCCTACGCGCGTGGCGCAAGCGCGAATACTGGTCACTTGCGGGCTATATTAAAAAGCACATTAAGGGTGCGAATGAAGCCATTGCTCGTTATCGAGAGGCATGCTGTAGGCGCGCCGATGAAATGGGACTTGATGGTGTAGTGTGTGGCCATATTCACCATCCTGAAAGCAGCTTTGAAAACGGTATTCACTATATTAACGATGGTGACTGGATAGAGAACTGCAGTGCACTGTCCGAAGACGTGAACGGTAACTTATCACTTATTCATTACCTTGATTCATTGGAGTCAGCCACAGTAACACCAATTACAACCAAAACCTCTCGCTCAGAAGCAGCTTAGTTGGTATTAGACAAGTGGGGCGTTACCGGCCCCAGACTTTTGCTACTCAACAAGCAACAAGTTAATTCCAAACCTATCCATCAAGGTTAGGGCCCGTTGTCCTGTGCCCCATATCATAGGTCAACAGACTCTAGTTACAACATTTTAACACTGTCAAATAACTGCCATCAAACTGTGTGAAAAACGTCACATTGCCCTGCTATTGTTCGCCAAAACCGGAAGAGAAACAGGTTCTATGTTTACTGTAAATGACGTACTGAACAAGCATTATCCTCAAGTAGCGAACAACCCCATTCTATTTAAGTCGCTGTCTTTCGTCTTAAGGCACCTTCTTCACGAACGTGAAATTACCGAATTTGGTGAAACCTATCCGCATTACGAAGATATCGATTTCGTAGAGCAAGTGCTGGAATATTTTAATATCAGCTACTCCACCCGCGATGTAGAAAAAGAACGTATTCCAAGTGAAGGCAGAGTGGTGATTATCGCGAACCATCCGATTGGCTCACTCGATGCTCTTGCGCTTATAAAATTGGTTAGTGAAGTACGTCACGACTTAAAAGTCGTTGCCAATGAAATGCTTATGGCCATTAAACCGCTTCACGATATGCTGCTACCTGTAAACAACATGCAGGGAGGCACGCCGAAACAACATTTGTCGGCAATTCAAAAACACCTTAACAGCGATGGTGCCATACTGATTTTTCCTGCCGGTGAAGTTTCTCGATTACGCCCGCAAGGTGTTCGCGACACCAGATGGCACACAGGTTTTTTGCGCATTGCAAGACAAGCAAAAGCGCCGATATTGCCGGTTTATATAGACGCGAAAAATAGCCCACTCTTTTACGGCGTGTCCATGGTATATAAGCCTTTAGCCACTGCGCTGCTCGTGAAAGAGATGTTCAAACAGCGTAAGAAGCATTTGCCTATGCGCATTGGCGAACTTATTCCATTTGAAGCGTACCAGCAAACCAATATACCGCTAAAAGAGCAGGTAAAGTTATTTAAGCGCCATCTGTATCGCATTGGCAGTAACAAGAAAGGCGTATTTGAAACACAGGCTTCTATTGCCATGCCAGAAGACAGAAAAGAACTGGCCCGCGCTATGCGAGACTGCGAACATTTAGGTGAAACTGGTGACGGAAAGTCTATTTACCTATACCAACACAAAAGCTGCTCACCGATAATGCGAGAGATTGGCCGACTGCGTGAAGTGGCGTTTCGCGCTGTGGGCGAAGGCACTAATAAACGTAGAGACATCGATCAGTACGACTCCCACTATTATCACCTTGTACTTTGGGATGACAACGATTTAGAAATTGTAGGAGCCTACCGCTTTGGCGACGCTGAGCTTTTGACAGCGCCAGAGCATCCTACCGGGCTCTACTCCGCCACCCTGTTTAACTACGGCAAGAACAACGATAAACTTTTCAAGGAAGGCTTAGAGTTGGGGCGAAGCTTTGTCCAGCCTCGCTACTGGGGAAAGCGTAGCTTAGATTATTTGTGGTTTGGCATAGGCGCATTTTTAAGCCGCTACCCTAAGTATCGTTATCTTTTTGGGGCGGTTTCGCTAAGTAATGCTTACCCCGAACCCGCTAAAGACCTGTTAGTACAATTCTATTCCACGTATTTTCCTGCCAAATTCGGCGAGGCGACCTGTAAGCGCCCTTATCAAATGGCGCAAGATACCTTGCATCAGTTTACGGGTAACGACTACAAGGCGGAGTTTACGCAGTTGAAGCATTTACTGGCTAACATGGGCGTAAATGTGCCAACACTGTATAAACAGTATTCTGAAGTAACTAAAAACGGCGGTGTGGCGTTTTTAGGTTTTAACGTAGATCCCGATTTCAATGATTGTATCGACGGACTAGTAGTGGTTGATATGCAAACGCTTACTGAGAAAAAACGCAAACGCTATTTAACAGATATTCAGCTTAAGGCGTCTGCGTGAATTACCCTTCAGGCCCCAGTTAAGTTTAGGTTTAGCTTCAAATTCAACTGGGAGCCTTGTGATGAGCATGGGTAACAGGAGCCATCGTTTTATTCACCGTGATATCAATAGCAGATTGACTCGTGATTCATCAAAAAGACAGGGGCTTGTAACCCCTCCCTTTTATTTATCTTCCACGTAGCCAAATTAAGCGGTACTCATCGACTCCCAATACTTAAAAGGATATCGGTGTAAATATCTTCAAGTGTTAGCAGATCAGATAAGTGAATGTGTTCGTTTACCTGATGAATCGTTGTATTTGGTACACCCACTTCAACAACTTGTGTGTGCTCGCCGGCAAAGAAGCGTCCGTCTGACGTACCACCAGAAGTACTAACAACAGGATATCGCCCCGTTGCTCCCTTGATAGCTTTCTCTACGCAGGCAATTAGGCAACTACCAGAATTATTCTTAGGTTTACTAAGATAAGCTTCACACGGCCTTGAAAAACTCACCTCAGCTTCTGCATCAACATTATTGATAATATTGCGAAGTAACGTAGATAGACTGCATTGATCAAAGTGCCAAGAGTAACGCACATTAAACTCTATTCTTACCGAACCTGGCACTATGTTGTCGGTAAAACTTCCTGAATCTATGTGTGTAATTTGAAGCGTAGTACCAGGAAAATCCTCGCTTCCCCTATCAAATGGGTACTGTGTTAGCGCATTAATTACAGAGCTCGCTTTGTGAATAGCATTCACTGCCATTTTTGGATAAGCCACATGGCCCTGCTTACCAGTGATATAGATAGTTCCAGAAAGTGAGCCCCTGCGGCCAATCTTTATTGTGTCGCCGGTTTTTGCAGATGCAGAAGGTTCGCCCACTAGGCATATATCAAGCTGTACACTCTTGGATGCTAAGTATTCAGCTATCCACTTAGAACCCCACTCCGCTTCCCCTTCTTCATCACTGGTGATCAGCCACCAGAAAGACACCTTTTCCTTTTCTAACGAGGCAATGGTTCGCTCTGTAGCAGCTAGCATAGCAGCAATGCCCGTTTTCATGTCGGCAGCACCACGCCCATACAGTTTGTTTTGGCTTATTACTGGGCTAAAAGGCGGTGACTTCCACTTATCTAGTGGGCCTGGAGGCACGACATCAGTATGACCGCTAAATGCAATATTAATCGGCCCACGCCCCCACTTGGCGACGAGATTGCTCACACCATTTATTGTGTGCTGTTCACAGGCGAAGCCGAGTTTTTCGAGCTTATATATCAAATAGCTTTGGCAACCTGCGTCCATGGGGGTAATTGACGCCCTTGCCATTAGCACTTCGGCGAAATGAATACTACGGGCAGAAATGGTTGAGCGTAAAGGCTGAATAGACATACACGGATAACCCCTTATTAAGCTTTGGGTTATTACACGGAGTCAACGTGACAGGCTAATAACAGTTTTACGACAAAGCCGTGACAGAAAGGATATTTGATTTAAAAATAGGAATAAGGAAGAAAGAAGTGCGTGCTAGCTCGTTAAGATTTGTCTAAAACAGCGCACGTTGTTATAAATAGAGCATTACTTATAGAAAGGCATTACTGTGTTAAAAATCATTGTTTTAATACCTCTCATTTTGTCGCTACTCTGGTTTGGCTACTTACAAGCCAATAAGTACACACTAGAACAAGGCAAACAAGGGTTTCTGTATATATTCGTTTTGTCTGGCGTCATTGCGGCATTTTATACACTGATGTTGTTCTTAACGAATTAGCGCACTTCAAATAAAAACTAAGACCCCCTTTAGGATCAAAAAAGCCAGCATATTAAAAGATGCTGGCTTTTTAGTATTTACTGATGTCACTGCTTAACGCGGCGAAAGGTTCACCGCGATAAAGCTTATAGCGATTGTGATATTGTCACATCCGCGTTTGCGCGCAGCGCATCAATATACTGTTGGTAAACACGCTGACCTTGAACTTGAGCAAGACGTTGCTTAAGGCTTTCACCCAGTTCATTCTCAAGCTCTGGAGCTGCATTTACGCCTTCTAGCATGACGACAGCTACATCGCCGTTTACGGTCGTTGCAACGTCTACTTTATCATCGCCTTCAAGAGCAAGTGAGAAAAGCGTATCAACTAAAGCGCGTGCAAGTTCGCCGCCCGCTCTTGGCACTGCGGCTGCTGTTTCCCAAGCCACAGACTTTTCCGCAAGCTCACTCTCAACACTTTCTCCCGCACGTACTTTTTGTGCGATATCTAGCGCCCAAGCTTCAGCCGCCTCTCTTGATTTTTCTGCTTTTACAGACGCTTCGATACCTTCTCGTACTTCATCAAGTGATTGAGTACGTTGTGGTTGGTGTTCAACTACTCGTGCAACAACTACTGTTTCGTCGTCAATTTCGATGATATCGCTATTAAGCCCTTCATCAACAAGCTCAGAAGAGAAAGCAACGTCTAAAAGACCAGGAAAGCTTAGCTCAGCAGGCGCTGTGTTACGGCTGAATAGTACTGATTCTTGTACTGGTAAATCAACCGCGTTCGCTGCATCTACTAGGGTATCTGGTACTTCAAAAGCAATTTCCGCTAACGTATTTTGAAGCTCAAAGTACTTTTCCATAGCCGCGTCGTAAAGAAGGGTGTCGCGAATTTCACTCGCCACTTCATCAAATGACTTCACTTGCGCTTCTTTAACATCTGTCAACTTGATGATGTGAAAACCGAATTCGGTTTCTACCACGTCAGATACGTCGCCTACATTTTCTAAAGCGAATGCGGCTTCGTCGAATGCTGGGTCCATCATTTCTGGCGTAATAAAGTCTAGATCACCACCATTTTCAGCTGAAAATGTATCATCAGAATTTGCCTCTGCAAGAGTCGCAAAGTCGGCACCGTTATCTAGCTCTGCTTTCAGTGATTCTGCTTTTGCTTTTGCAGCATCGGCGTCATCACCCGCTTCGATAAGAATATGAGAAACACGGCGCTCTTCCTCTTTTCCGTAGCTTCCCAGGTTGTTTTCGTAGTAAGTGCGAACCGCTTCTTCATCTACCGAAACACGGTCTTTTAAGTCGTCCACGCTTAGCTTCACGTATGCAAGCTTAACCTGCTCTTCAGTATCGAACGACGCGATATTATTGTTATAAAATGCTTCCACATCAGCGTCTGTCACTTCAATAGAACCAGCGAACTCGTCAGAACTGACTAACACGTATTTCGCATCGCGAGTTTGACGCTGTAGCGCGTTCGCCTGCTGCACTTCACCGTCCAATGCAAATGAAGAGTTCGTTAACGCCGCAGCCAACTGATTTTGTGTCATTTGAACACGTAGATAATCGCGAAAATCTGCTACTTGGAAACCGTTTTGACGAAGAATAGCTTGAAAGCGTTCGTTGTCGAACTGACCACCAAACTGGAACTCAGGCATTTGTGTTATGGTTTCGCGAATTTGTTTATCACTTACGCGCAATCCCATGTTTTCAGCTTGTTGCTGAATTAGTTTTTCAGCAATCAGTCTGTCCAATACATTTCTTCTGAAATCTGCGAGGTATTGCTCACTAGAGAAAAGCTGCGCGATGCTTTCGCCGTATTGTGACTCCATTTGTGCACGCTGATTTTGGTATGCACGCTCTAGTTCTTGTGCCGAAATTTCTTCGCCGTTTACAGTAGCTACTGCTGTAGTACCTGATGATGTAAGGTAACTTCCCACACCTGCGAATACGAAACTTAAAACGATTAGCGCGATAATCGCCATCGCCCATGGGCCTTGAGAACCTTCTCTGATTCTTTCTAGCATGATTGTTCTTCAACTCCGTTGCTTACTACAGTTACCTCAAAACATCACAAATCCGTGAGTACGAGGTAAAATAAGCGCTGATTATAACCCAATGCCGCCGAATATAAACGACCAAAACGCACTATTTGTGCCGTCTTTCGTTAAGTTCGAACGTTGCGAGGACATGTATAAAACTCATCAAGCCTCGAAGGGTTATTTCTACTCTTAAAATATTGGGGTCAGAGTCATTACTCTGATCCCAATATTGATTTCTTTTCTTTAGAAATAAAAAAGGCGATGGACTAGCCATCGCCTTTTTCTATAATTTTTGTGCTTAGTTACAAGCGTCTTTCAGTGCTTTACCAGCTTTGAAAGATGGAACTTTCGCTGCTGAAATCTGAATAGTCTCACCAGTTTGTGGGTTACGGCCACTGCGAGCTGAACGTTCGCGAACTGAGAAAGTACCAAAGCCTACTAGTGCAACTTGGTCGCCGTCTTTAAGCGCAGCAGTTACTGAGTCAGTGAATGCGTCAAGAGCGCGGCCAGCAGCTGCTTTAGAAATGTCTGCACCAGCAGCGATTTGGTCGATAAGTTGAGACTTGTTCACAATTATGATCCCCTTCGATTGTTATTATACTGTTTGTCCAAAACGATTTTGCTTGAACGTTATAGCAAGCTTGATTGTTAACATCAAGCTTCAGTCACAAATAATTAACTTTATTAATGAATCGCTGCAATCCCTTTTGTGGCAAGGCTTCAAGCGAATACCACTTAAAGGTAACACAACTTTTGCGACTTGAAAGCCCTATTTTTAAAAAAATCAGCTTTTCTTTCGCTCAATGCACATTTTTTGTTCAATTATTGCTATTTTATAGAAATAAAACGGCTACACGCCTTTAAAAACAAAGGATTGTAGCCAATCGATTAAGTTACTTTTTAACCACCTTGAAGCTTTCTACAGGTTCCTGCAGTGCAATATCAAGGACTTCATCAATCCACTTAACCGGATGGATAGATAAATCTTTCTTCACATTATCTGGAATTTCTTCCAAATCACGTTCGTTATCCTTTGGAATAACTACTGTTTTAATGCCGCCGCGATGCGCTGCTAGAAGCTTTTCTTTAAGCCCACCAATAGCGAGTACTTCGCCGCGCAGGGTGATTTCACCGGTCATAGCCACGTCACACTTTACAGGATTACCCGTTAGTGAAGAAACTAGCGCGGTACACATTGCTATACCTGCACTCGGACCATCTTTCGGCGTAGCACCTTCAGGCACATGCACGTGAATATCACGTTTTTCATAGAAGTCATCGTTTATACGAAGCTTTTCAGCACGACTTCTTACCACTGTCATAGCAGCCTTAATCGACTCCTGCATGACATCGCCCAAAGAGCCTGTCGACGTCATTTTACCCTTACCAGGAACCGACGTGGTTTCAATAGTCAGTAAGTCACCACCTACTTGCGTCCAAGCAAGTCCTGTAACTTGGCCAATTTGATTGTCTTTATCGGCTTTACCGTAGTCAAAGCGTTGAACGCCAAGATAATCTTTAAGGTTATCCTGCGTTACGACTACTTTATCTTTGCTCTTCTTAAGCAAGATATCTTTAACCGCTTTACGACATACCTTAGACACTTCACGCTCTAGGCTTCGCACGCCCGCTTCACGGGTATAATAACGAATCATACCAATCACGGCAGAATCGGTAATTTCCAATTCTTTCGCTTTCAGACCATTGCGTTCCATTTGCTTGCCAATTAAATGGTTCTTCGCAATGTTGAGTTTTTCATCTTCTGTGTAGCCAGATAGACGAATCACTTCCATACGGTCAAGTAATGGGCCTGGAATATTCATGCTGTTAGAGGTGGCTACGAACATAACGTCTGACAGGTCGTAGTCGACTTCCAGATAGTGATCACTAAAGCTGTTGTTTTGTTCTGGGTCTAGCACTTCAAGAAGCGCCGAAGCTGGGTCGCCACGCATGTCTGATGACATCTTATCGATTTCATCTAACAGGAACAGTGGGTTTTTAACTCCAACTTTAGCCATCTTTTGCACTAGCTTACCTGGCAGTGAACCAATGTAAGTACGGCGGTGACCACGGATTTCTGCTTCGTCACGCACGCCACCTAGCGCCATACGCACATATTTGCGGCCTGTCGCTTTAGCAATAGATTGACCTAACGAGGTTTTACCTACACCAGGAGGACCAACAAGACAAAGTATCGGGCCTTTTAGCTTTTTAACACGCTGCTGAACGGCCAAATACTCAAGAATGCGCTCTTTCACCTTCTCAAGACCATAGTGGTCTTCATTAAGCACACTCTCTGCGCGAGAAAGGTCTTTCTTAACCGGCGAGCGCTTATTCCAAGGTACGTTAGTGAGCCATTCAATGTAGCTTCGAAGCACGGTAGCTTCTGCAGACATTGGTGACATCATCTTAAGCTTTTGAAGTTCAGCTTTCGCCTTATCTTCTGCCTCTTTAGGCATTTTAGCGTCAGCTATTTTTTTAGACAGTGCTTCAAATTCATCAGGCGCGTCATCTAGCTCACCTAACTCTTTCTGAATAGCCTTCATCTGCTCATTCAAATAGTACTCGCGCTGGCTCTTTTCCATTTGCTTTTTAACGCGGGTACGAATTTTCTTTTCGACCTGCAGCAAATCAATTTCGCCTTCCATCAGCGCCATCAGATATTCAAGACGCTCGTTTACGCCCTGCATCTCGAGCACTTTTTGCTTTTCAGTTAGCTTAAGTGGCATATGGGCAGCCATGGTGTCTGCCAAGCGGGCCGCGTCTTCGATACCATTAAGTGACGTCAACACTTCTGGTGGAATTTTTTTGTTTAGCTTTACGTAGCCTTCAAACTGAGATACCGCAGAGCGAATAAGCACTTCTTGTTCGCTCTCATCAATATCTTCGTCAGTTAGTTTGTCTACATTTGCAACAAAGAAAGGCTCTGACTGCTTATAGCTTTCAATTTCACCACGCACACTACCTTCTACCAACACTTTAACAGTGCCGTCAGGTAGTTTCAGAAGCTGTAAAATAGTAGCAATGGTACCAACGTTATAAATGTCGTCCGCTTCAGGCTCATCTACGCCAGCGTCTTTTTGTGCTACTAGGAAAATTTGTTTGTCATTATCCATTGCCGCTTCAAGGCAACGAATTGATTTCTCACGCCCAACAAATAGGGGTATGACCATATGCGGGTAAACAACCACGTCCCGCAAGGCAAGCACAGGAATTTCAATGCGATTTTCACGCTCAACTGTCATACTTGTTCTCA